>QWCM01000001.1_pt1 | contig 300550 bp, 303 predicted proteins | sample 1972641 | NCBI WGS metagenome assembly QWCM01 (sample SAMN09866708, study PRJNA288562) | Human vaginal metagenome isolate term1_vaginal, whole genome shotgun... | isolation source: vagina | host: Homo sapiens | place: USA: California
CGAGAAAGAAGAATGATGGAATTAATGCATGGCCAAATTTTAAAACGAAACCTAATAATACCAGTGATTTTTTTGAAAAAGTAAAATTTTAGTATTATCAGCAAGATATTTTAGTGAATTGTTCTAAAAGTAATATGCCATACGTGTAAAATTAAGGCATTCATTATTACAACCATGTTAGAATCAAAAAAGTATAAAAAACCATACTCCGATAGAATATCGAAATATGGTTTTAAACAAATATATTTAATCATATATTTTAAATTTTATGGTGGTGTGGGAGGTACTTTACATGCATTTTCTTTTTTAAACAAATATACTTTTCATCTTAATCATTTGATATAAATATGTTTATAACTATGGCTATACTAGCAGTTATAATTAATAGTTTACCAAAGAAAACGTTATGATCGTAAGTTTTCTAATTAATAGACCAGAAACTATAAAAGTAAATTCATCAACTATCAAAGATATTTTGGTGCCTAAGAAATTAGATACTACTACTGCTCCTAAGGGGCCAGCAATTTGAACAACTTCTTTTGCAATTTCTAAAAAGGAATTAATTTTACTTATGTGATCTAAATAAACAATTTCTCTAAAAATTGCTTTGTAAGCCGAATTACGACAAGATGATAAAATGGATAAAGAAATATTGATAAATAATATGTCATAAATCAATAAATCTTGGTGAATAAAAAAAGCTAAGACTATACATATAAGTCCACTAATTATGTCACAATGCCAAATAATTTCTTTTCTATTATTTTGGTCAGATAAAGCTCCACCCAAGAAATTAAAAAACACACTGATTAATATTTCACTACTTTGATATAAAGCAAGCAAAATCCCACCATTGTTCATATTGGATAACAATACTGAATTTATATATCGAATTACTTGAAATTCCTTTGACAGTATTAAAAAATTCTGTAGAAGTTAATTTATTCAATAAAATCACCACTACTGCTTACTCAAAGTATGTTTTCCAAAAAGGATCATTCAATGCTTTAAAACACATTAAAGCTTGTTCTTCAGAACCTTTGTCACAATTCATTTTTGGTAACTCATCAATGCTGAAATACTTACTATCTATTGTTTCATAATTTTCTTCAAAATGTCCACCTTTAAGTTTACATAGAAAGAAAACTTCTAAAACACCATACGGATAGTCTTTATCACTATGTTTACTTAGATCATGTAAAGCAATAACTTTTTCTACTTCTACATCCACTCCTGCTTCTTCTTTTACTTCCTTTATACAATTTTCTTGTAAAGATAAATTGACTTCACACCATCCACCTGGCATAGACCAACTACCATCATTTTCTTGAACTAATAATATTTTTTCATTTTTAAAAATTGCAGCACGAGTAGCAATTTTTGGGGTTTGATATCCAACTTCATTGCAAAAAAGATACTTAATTTTTTTAATAGGTGTATCACTTTTCCATGCCATTATTTCTGCAGAAATATCTCGAATCTCTTGATATCGTTCGATATCAAATTTATCTTTTCCATATGTTAATCCAGCTTGTGCTAAACTTTGTAATCTTTTTGCCCATTCTATTAGTATATCTTTTGAGTCCATATTATTTTTCCTCGTATATTGTATTATCTTTTATCCATTTACCAATTTCCAAAAGTTGCTTAGTGACTACTTTTGTGCTCTTTCCTTCTACTGAAATAGCAGAAATTGCTTCAATACTACTATGTGAACCATGATATATATTCCCTATCTTTGCATATTGATAGCAGTCATATATATTTTTAAAGGGGAGTTTATTAGGAAAAGTTTTCGGTAGCTTTATGAATTTTCCTTCTCCTAGACTTGGTAATATAAAGCCTCTTCTTTTTTAAAAACGTCATTTTTTTTGTTCCAAAAATGAAGGTATACCTAACTCTACTTTTAATAGTTCTTTTATAGGACTGAAATTAAACTCTTTTTCTATTTCTTGTAATATGCGACCACCTCCTAGACGCACCCCTACTTCACACAATATTACATTATGACCATTAGAAAAAACCTCTAAATGATAAATAGAATTTTTGGTATTATCAAATATTTAACTTCATTATTTAGAATGAGTGCATCAACGTGATATAACGGCCATTGTATATATTCTTCGGCTAGAAAAAATTTTATAATTTCATTTTTAGCTATTTTCATTAGATTATCAAAATTATAAATATTGATCAAGTAATTGTTAGAATGAAGCGATAGTTTTAAAGATTGCGTTTTTTGTAATATTATTCATGAAAATAAATGTGCCATTGTTATAATGTCGGATAATCCTGAAGTAGAGGGACATATGCTTGTTTTTGCATGAACCAACGATGTGGTCCCAGGTAATACCAATTCGTTTTGTTGATTTGGATAATTTGACCATAGGCATAACTTTTACCAGCTTGTAGTTGAGTGAATGTGTTTCTTCTATATTGCTTGTAAGGGCTAGTGTATATATTTTTATCAATAGTTTTATCGGTAATATCAATAATGCCAGCTGTTAAATCAGGCACATCAACTACAAAGAAATCATGAAACCATTGCTGTGCACCTAAATTATAAAATTGTTTGCCATCTTGATATGATTTACCAAATAAATTAATGTTCATTGCCCGATCCTTATTTAAAGAATCACGCAATTTTTCAGCTTTGCTAAGCAAAGCTGATTTTATTTTTTGAGCATTGTTGCGATGCTTATTTTTGTTACTATCATCTGTATCTAAAGGTAGTGGTTTAGTAGGATCTAGACTAAATAGTTTGAATGTGTATTTATACAGTCCATGTATGTTAACTTCATATTGGTGTCCCAAAATCAAAGGCATATTTGCAGGATAGTAGGTAATAATAGTAGAAAAATAACCAAATCCTTGTTTACTAAAATTGTTGACATGATTTACTTTGTAACTTTGATTATCATCTAAGTCTGTAATGGTGATTTTAGGCAAATGATTAATTCTCTTTTCTGATAGATAGAGAGACCATGCAATATTAGATCCTTGTAACAATTCGATAGGAAAGAGGTTACTTGCAGGATATAATACTGAAGTTTGACATGGTGCAGCATATGAATCTGCAGCGAAAGCTACTTGTTGAACAGAGTAGCGATAACCATTATCACCATAGGCTGCTCCTATACCAGTTTTAGATATTTTAGTAGATAGCAACCATGCTCGGTGTCCAGTATCAGAACCATCTAGGTTAAATCTATCTGTTAACAAGTCGGTAACTACTTCTCCTGCTGTTTGATTATTTATATTAAAGTTTAGGTTAGAACTAGCTGTAACAATTTTGGCAATATTCCAAAACATATCGGAAATAAAAGGTGGCTTGACTAACGATGGTAAACCGTGTTGGTTAACAAAAGGACTAGCTTGTGTAGCAGCCATTACACTGGCTGCTATTTGTGCATTATCATTATTAGTACTGTCAGTATTGATTTTATTTAAACCAAACATACTTCTATAATAATTAATATATGCTAGCTGGCTGGATATGTATCCTGCAGATAGTATACCAGGATCAAAAGGTTCCGATAAATGTGGTTCCTTATGATAGATATTTTTTTGATTGTAACGCATTTTTGGTAATAATGCATATTGCTCTTGAATTCTGTGAATATTATTTAAATCTTTTTTAGTAAAGCCTGCAGCATTAGCTGTAGTTCCAGCTAAAGTTGAAATCAAAATAGAAGCAGTAATAAAAAATGATGTTATTTTTATTCTAAGACGCATGATTTAGCTCCTTTTCATAGTCTTTATTATAACTATAAATAACTAAAATTTCGTATATTTTATACTTTTTTAACAACTTTTTTTATTTTGACAAAATGAGGTATATTAATCAGTGTATATTTTTACTACAGATAGTATTTATCGTGATTTTCTACTTCAATTTAAATAAAAAATTTCAAAATGTGGTAGCATTGTTTATAATAGGGTTCTAAAGATGATAAGGAGAAGTGTAATGAATAAAAAAATCAGGGTTGGTTTAATTTTTGGTGGAAACTCATCTGAATATGAAGTTTCAATTATTTCAGGTCGCAATATATATAAGGCAATTGATAAAGAAAAGTATGATGTTTATCCAATGTGGATTACAAATACTGGTTTTTTAGCTAGTGATGCTGATTCTCGTAAGGTCTTAGAAGATCCTACCTATCAAATAGAGAATCCACATACTGTTACAAATATTTCTAATGTTATTGAATTATCTAATCGTCCAGAGATAGATGTCTTTTTCCCAATTGTTCACGGAAATTTGGGTGAAGATGGATGTTTACAGGGCCTGCTACGTATTTTAGACAAACCTTTTGTGGGTGATGATGTTTTGGCAGCAGCAATTACTATGGACAAAGAGTTAAATAAAATTATGGCTCAGCGTGCGGGTGTACCAGTAGCTGATTGGATTTCTATTAAACGTTTTGAATACAATGATGCTAAGAATGAAAAACTAAGCTATGATTATGTATCTCAAAAGTTAGGTACAGATTTATTTGTCAAGCCATCAAACCAAGGATCTTCAGTTGGTATTAGTCATGTAACTTCTGCAGCTGACTATGAAAAAGCTTTAGCTGAAGCATTTAAATATGATGATAAAGTTTTAGTAGAAGAAACTATTAAGGGAACAGAAGTAGAAACTGCGGTTTTAGGTAATGATGATGCGATTGTTTCAGGCGTGGGACAAATAACTAATGCACAAGGTAGTTGGTATTCGTATGAAAATAAATATAATGATAATTCAACTTCTAAGTTACAAATACCAGCTGCGTTACCATCTGAAATTATAGAAACGGTAAGACGTCAAGCACTCAAAGTTTATCATGCGACAGAATGTTCAGGCCTAGCTCGTGTTGATTCTATGTTGAGTTCTGATAACAAGGTTATTTTCAATGAATTAAATTCTTTACCAGGTTTTACAAATATTAGTATGTATCCGAAACTATTTGAACAAGTTGGTATTTCTTATACAGAATTAATTACTAAATTGTTAAATTATGCTTTAGATAGATACGCACATAAGAAAACTTTATTACATAAACACGATTAAAATTATTAATAAAAGGGTCAGCATATGCAAGAAAAAATGTTAGTTACTTCTCAAGTAGCAAAACAATTAGGCATTAGTGTAGCTACTTTGCGAAAATATTCATCTGAGATTGAACAAGTTACTGGCAATCATATGTATTTTGTCCGTAATAATAAGCAGTCAAGGATGTACACGCCTCAGAATGTAAGGTTATTACAAACAGTCTTGACATTGATTAATCAGAAAAAGTTACCCTATAAAGAGGCAATTAGCCAATTATTTGAAGTTCATGCTTCAGATAAAATGCCACAAGTAAACAAGGTCAATAGTAGCTATAATATGATTGATGCTAAACAGGTAGTTCAATTATTAGGCATGTTGCAAAAAACGATTGAGCAACAAAATGTTGCTATAAGTGGATTGAAGGTACAAATGGAGCAACTTTCACAACAAAATAGCCAACTATTAATTGATTTAAATTCTAAAAAAGATAAAGAAGTGGATCCTAAAATTTTAGCTATGCCAGATATTTCTGGAGTTGAGCCTATTAATTCTTCAGAAAGTGCAGAGACAATTCATGAAGAAATTTTGCGTAAAGCACGTGAAAATCAGCAAAAACATCCAAATATAACAATGCATCGTACTTTAGCTGATATGCAATTAAAGGATAAGCATCATTGGTGGGATCCCTTGTTAAAGTTTATTCAAAAATAAAGCTGATGGAGATAGTAATATGTCCAAAAAACAAAGATTAATCATAAGTGTGGTAATTTTACTGTTAGGCTTGTTTTGTTCACTGTGGATATACTTTTCTTCCAAAGGACTAACGCATCCAGTAGGACGTATAATTGATACTAATATTCATGATGAATTAGTGAATAAAGTAGAAGATACATATCGAAATAAAGATGAGGTTAGGCATCAGATAATTCACGTTAAAGTTTTGTCAGGAAAGCATAAAGGTGAAACTCATACCATCAGTAATTATTATTCACCTTCTCAAGTTTTAACACAAAAATATCATGGTCAGCAGATGGTTATCATGTCTTTTGTGAAAAATAAGCCAACTATTGTTAGCCCGAAACGTGACGGTATTGTGGTTTTTGCTATATTTTTGATGATTAGTTTGTTAATTTTGATAACTGGTTTCAATAGTATTAGTATTTTGTTGTCAATGATTTTGAATAGTGTAGTATTTTACTTTATCATCAAATTTGACATTATGGAGAATGGTACGCAAATATTTGCTATTTATGGAACTGCAGTTGTGTTATTTGCATTTATATCTCTAATTATTGTGCAGGGATGTAACAAAAAAATGTTGGTTACTTTAGCTTCTACACTTTTGGGTGTTTTTATATCTTTTGGTATGTGTTATTTGTTGATGCGACTTACTAATGAAAAAGGTATTAAATATGAAGCTGTTGCTTATGCTACTCAGGATCCACGAGCATTATTTTTGGCTCAAACGCTACTAGGTGTGCTAGGTGCGGTTATGGATGAAGCTACAGATATTGTGACGAGTTTGTATGCTTTGTGTCAACATAAACCACATATTACCTTTAAAGAACTATTTAACAGTGGACGTACATTAGGTCAAGAAATTATGGGACCACTAATTAATGTTTTGGTTTTAATTTTTATGGCTGAGTCTTTGCCAATGGCTATTTTATTGTTACGTGATAATAATACGTTGATATACACATGTCAATTTGCTTTATCATTGGGTATTCTCCAGAGCTTAGTGTCAGCAATAGGAATAGTAGTAACAGTTATTTTTTCAGCACTTTGTTGTTACGTATTTATCCCTAAACATTAGGAGGAATGCATATGAATAATATATTTGTTTTATTGCTATTGCTTTTATTAGGCTTAATGATTTTGGTAGGTGGTAAAACTGGATTAAAGTCCTATCTTAGTATTATTATTAATGCATTGTTGATTATTTTAGTTTCTTTACTAATTTCATGGGGTATTAATATTATAGGAGTGGCTATCGTATTTATACCATTAAAATTAGCGACAATTATCTATTTGGGAACGCATGACTATAAGGTTGCGAGGAATTCTTTTTTAACAGCTTTAGCGATTAGTTGTATTGTAATTGTTTTAATTATTATGTTTGAATATGTCGCTCAAGCTGCTGGTTTTGGAGATCAATCTGGAGAAGAATTAGTCGGTCTGTCATTACAAGCAGGCATAAGTTTTCCACAAATTTCAATCGTGGTAGCGATTTTTTCTACTTTAGGTGCTATTGCGGAAGCAAGTGTAGCGATGAGTGCTGGCATTTTAGAATTAAAAAGGCATGATAAAGATATTACTATTCGCCAGATTTTTAAAAGTGCAGAACAAATGGGTGATGATATTTTAGGTACTGCAATTAATACTATATTATTTGGCTTTTTTGGTAGTTTTTTGCCACTGTTTATTTGGTTTATGAGATTAAATTACTCTCTTGTTGAAATCCTTAATGATAAATTATTTGTAAGTGAAGCCTTGATAGTCGTATATTCTTTTGTTGGAGTATTACTTACTATCCCTTTAACAACAATTTTTTTAGTTAAAGGATTAAAAAAGTAAATTGTTAGTCAAAAAATAAAGCCCCAATATGTAACTTATGTTATATATTGGGGTTTTATTATCGTTAAAATTAGTTCAAAATTTATTTTGCTTTGAAGAATAATAATTCTTTGCCTGAAACTACACCATCAACAGCATCAGTGATATGTAATTTGATGCTTTTAGCAACAACATCTCTTAAACCAATTACTTTATTTTTTGCATCGTCATTCCAATCATATGGTGCACTCCATTCACTATAATTGAGACCATCTTTTGAAATAGCAATGCGAATCTTTAAAACATGTCCTTTGTGATCACGAGAACGTGGGATGTAAACCATGCGACTGAGTTTATAGATTTGATCAAAATTAATAGTCAATACCAATGGATTATTTGTTGTGATTTTTTCTTTGCTTAACCATTCAGAAGCAGGGCAGAAATCAATCAGACTTTCTAAAGGCATTTCTAATGTGCTTTCTAAATTGGCAGAAATTTTGATATCTTTGACTGCATATTCTAAAGGATCAGGATTGGTTTTGCCAGTAATATTTTCAGACCATTCTGATACCTTATTTAAATATCTATTTCTAATTCGTAAACGATACCTTGTGTTAGATTGTAATTCATGTATAGTAAAGATATTCCCGCTTATATTAGTGTGGATAATTCCATTCAATTCAATGTCTGCAGTTAAATGATCATTGATGGGAGTTGGTATATTTGACCAATGCACGGTCATACTTTTTGATGTAACACTTTTTGGCATGATTTCAAAGTCTTTAGGGATGATTAATGCTGAATCCGTGATCGCATGCATTTGTACATCGTTACAATAGGTAAAATTATTGATTGTTAATTCAAAATGATCTTGTTTGATATTCTGACTTACTAGTTTGATGCGAATTATATTATGGTTAGACTGCGTATATTCACTAAATTCAGGCCACAAATTAAAATTAGCAATATAAGAAAAACCAGAGGTTTGATCATCTAAAGTATCAATATCATTAGTTTCTACTAAATTTATGACTTCATTATTTCTTTTAGCAATAATATTTTGGGGATGATTATCAGTAAAAATAGTGAGGTAGGTAGGTTGTTGTAGATCTAACTTGTCAAAATCTCCTTGTGTAGCCGCAATAGATATAACTAATGTTTTATTTTGTAAGGAGCTATCAATTTTAGTTGTCGCAAATTGTTCATTTTGGTATTGTCTACTAATGCCATCATCATCATATAAAATTGCTGTTTCTTGATTACATGGAAAAATATTGGCGTCACGAAGATTATTAGGAATAATGCTTCCTTGTTTTATGAATACTGGTAAATGCCATGACGAAAAAGTTAATTGGTCGTAAGACAAGCCACCAGGAAATTTTTTACCAGTAAATGGATCAATCCAGACTGTTCGATCATCAGGCAAATAAATATTATCTTTAATTGATAATCCGTCATGATTTTCTCTACCGTTGGTAATAGGTGCTATTAGTAGACTATCTCCTAACATAAATTCTTTGTTAACTCGAGTAGTGTAGTTATATGTTTCACGTGGAAAATTAAAGCACAATGGTCTAATCATAGGAAAACCATCTTGAGCTTGTTTCAGCAAATTATAAAGGTAGTAAGTTAACCGTTTACGTAAGTTGAAATAGGCCTTGTTAATTTTGGTGATTTTATTATTAAAAGCAAAAGGTGTTTTTTCAATATTTCCTTCGCCATCCATATTAAATAGAAGTGGTGTGAAAATCTTCCATTGTAAATCACGGAGGTTTACTTGAGCATTTCCGCCACCATATTCACCATCTAGTGCATTTCCAAAATTAGGTTGTCCAGATAAACTGAGTCCTAGGAAACTGGTGATTTGTGCAGAAAGCTCTTCCCATTCGCCCCCTACGCCACCGTTAACAGTAGCACTATATGTATGGATACCTGCCCAACCATTATTAGTCATTAACCAGATTCTCTGATTTTGATGATCAAGTTGATTATGCATATTGCGAAGGTTATCTATTATTGTCAAATTATCAGTGTTATTCATAGGCAACTGGATGATGCCAAATGTACCATTATCTCTTAAATTTTCACTACCAAAATTTATATTGTAGTCTGATAGATTTTTAGTTGAGTTTATGTCGAAAGCAGCTTTTGATTTAAAATCAGGTATTATCCAACTTAATGGAAATTCCTTTTTAGCAAACAATTTAATCTTATCTTCGATTGCTGTCAGCCAATTTTGCTTGTGAATAGCTATATCTGAAGTATCATCTACCTTCTTTGAACTGAGGTCGCTGATATATCCAAGATTTAAAGCAAATTTAGGTAAAAATAGAGGTTGACCACTAATTTGATAATAATTAGCCAATAATTTGGCTGGATTATCACCTAAGATATAAAAATTATCAAAAATATCACAAAAATGCATTATACTTGAATATGAGGGTGATTGTTGTCCAAAATCGTAGATACCATTACTCCAAGTATTACGTAACTCACTAAAACCAGCAGTTGACCAGAATAAATTGATTGGGCAAGCTACGGCACCTAAACCTGTCAGATTAGTATTTTTAATTTGTACAGTATTACCCTTATGACTAAAGTGACCATTTTGCATGCCACATCCAAAGTAGAATTCATTATCATTTTGGGTAAGTGTTTCTGTTGTACAATTATCTTGAAAGAGCAGCGGTTGCTTTTGTTTCATTCTATAGTGATTGGTACGTTCGTCAAAAATACTAATTAAGGCTGGTTTTTTCTGGATACGTAAAGAATAACGTTGATTTCGAATAATAAATGTTTCTTCTGTTATTAATAACTTTGATAATTCAAAATAATCTTTTTGGCTTTGTTTGATTTTTGTGCACGAAAAAGGAACTGAAGGTAACTCTTCTTTACCTTTAGGCTGGATAACCAGTCGAAAAATTTCGTCATTGATAATATATAACTTGCCAATTTCATTATTTTTGAAGATTAGTTCATAATAATCTTTTTTCTTAATAACTTGGCATAAATCGCTCAAATAATTTTGTTTTTGATTGTCTTTTAAAACACTAGTCATTTTTTCACATACTTTACTATAAATATTTACTACATTATTATAATACCAAAAATTAATATTAATAAACTAAACACTAAAGGAGAAAATATGTCTTACTTTTTACATGCTAAAAAATTTTTCTTAAAAAATCATGTTACTAATGGAGGATATTTAGAAATTCAAGATGATGGTAATTTTGGTTTCTATTATCCAGAAGCAAAAAAACCAACTAATGTTGTCATTAAAGAATATGCTGACAAGTTAGTAGCTCCAGGATATGTTGATACACACATACATGGGTTATTAAACGAAGATGTGATGAAAAGTAATTGGAATGGTATTAACAAAATATCAGAAGGCTTGCTACAAGCTGGTGTAACAAGCTGGTTGCCAACCACTATTACTGCAGCCTCGTCTACTTTGACTCATATCTGTCAAATGATAGCAGAACATAAGGGTGAAGAAACAGGAGCTAAAATTCAGGGGATTCATTTTGAGGGACCTTTCTTTACTCCAGAGCATGGTGGTGCAGAAAATCCAAAGTATATGACTGATCCTTCCATGACAGAATTTGACAAGTGGCGAGCAGCTTCTAAAAATATGCTTATCAAAATCTCACTTGCACCCGAAAGAAGGGGAGCTAAAGAGTTTACTAGGCAAGCTATAAAAGAAGGAGTTGTGGTTTCTTTAGGCCACTCAAGTGCCAACTATGAAGAAACAATGTCTTGTGTAGATGCTGGTGCAACGATGTTTACTCATACTTTTAATGGTATGAATACCTTATCACAACATACCCCTAATATTATTGGAGCAGCTTTTTCATCGAATTTAACTATCGCCGAATTAATTTGCGATGGACATCATGTAGAACCTGCAGCTATTAAGGCTTTGATTAGTGCCAAAGGATATGAACATATTGCTTTAGTTACTGATTGTATGCAAGCTGGATTAATGCCAGATGGTGATTATATGTTAGGTGAACTTCCAGTATATGTTAAAGACGGAATGGCTCGTTTAATAGGTAAGAATAATTTGGCTGGCAGTGTATTATTAATGAAAGATGCTGTAAAAAATTTGGTCGATTGGAATATTGCGACCCCAGAACAAGCAGTTATGATGGCTTCATATATTCCTGCCAAAAGTATCAATAAGTTAAAATATTGCGGTGTTATTGAACCTGATCATCCTGCTGATTTTATTATTTTAAATAGTGATTTAACTTTAGTGGAAACATATGTCAACGGTATCTCACGCTATAAGAATGACTAAAGTTAATTTATTTTTTGCTAATAATATATTATGATAAAATAAAGGGCTAAGCGTTTACATAACAAGTGTTTTTTGTAAAGGAGGACGAAAAAATGGCAAAAGAGTTAATTTTGATCAGTCATGGAAAATTAGCTGAAGAAGCTAAAAAAGGCATAGAGTTGATCATGGGACCTCAAGATAATATTCAAGCTGTGTGCATGTTACCTGAAGATGGTGTATCTGATTTTCAGAAGAAATTTGAAGATGCTACTGCTGATTTTAGTGTTGATGACATCGTTGTTTTTGCAGATTTAATGGGAGGAACCCCTGCTAATACTGTCAGTCGTTTGATTAAAGCGGGTTTGAATATTAAATTATATGCTGGTTTAAACATGGCGATGATTATGGAATGGCTTAATTGCCAGATGGTTGATGATCGAGTACCTGACTATGTAAAAGCGGGGAAAGATGGTGTTGTGGACGTAAACGCATTTTTGAATACGGATAATTAATTATATATTGATTAATATTTTAATTTGATAAAGTTTCCACATGTAAGATAGGGTTTAAAATTTAACCTAGAAAACAAAAAAAGATGTCAAAAGACTTGATTCTGAACTTGGTTCGGGACTAGGTCTTTTTTTATGTATAATGGTCTATTTTTGACCTATGTTTATACAATAATAATTAATAATATTATTATTGTATAAAATAAAAAAAACAATATAATAATATTATGAGAAAGAAGGGCATTACCATGGTAATCAATATAAATAAATATTTAAAATCTAAATTAATATTATATGTTGGAGGTTATTTATGGCTTTAAAATATGTTGAAAAGCGTTATATATTTATTTTTGTAATTCTTTCTTTTTTCAAATCGTTACAAGCTGCATTTATAGCAGTAGTTAGTCAACAAATGGTGAATTGGGTTAATAAACCTAAGCTTAGTTATTTATTCACTATAGTTGTAGTGGCTTTGGTAGGTTTAATAGTATTTTGGCTGGTAAGTATTTTTTACCAAAAAATATATTTTATGGTTGTACGGAAAATAAATTGCAATATTAAAGCGATTGTAAGTAAATATTTAATTTTTAGTAATAATCCGTCCGTAGAATTAGATACTTCATTTTTTACTAATGATTTGAAAACTATTGAAACAGATAAAATAGAAGCTGAATTGCAGATTATAACCAATGTCATTCAATTTATAACTGCAATAATTGCATCTATAGCAGGTTCATTGCCTCTGACTATAGTATTTATGTTAGCATCTTTTTTGCCCGGTATTTTTCAAAGAATATTAGGTAGAAATATTGAAGAAAAGTCAAAAGAATGGGATAAAAGTAACAGTAAATATACTGAAAATGTTAAAGAAACCGAAATGTTTTCTGCGTCTGCTCGACTATATAATACAGAAAATAATTTGTGGAAAAGGTTTAAGTCCTCTGCTAATACAATGGAAGTTGCATTACTGAAACTGAATTTTTGGCAGGGATTTACCAATGAAACTATAAATACTATAGCTTATAGTGTCATTACGATTGCACCAATAGCATTAGGAGTTTATCTGGTAAGCATAAAAAATATTACATTAGGTACATTGATTATGGTTAGTCAGTTATCTAATAATTTTGTTAATCCAGTAATCATTATTTCTGCTTATCTCAATGATATGCGAGTTGCTAAGCATATGTGGGAAAAAATTCAGGATTTATCTCAAAAGTCTAATTGTTTACAAAATAGTAAATTAGGGATCGATTATTTTAATGGCATTGAATTAAAAGATGTAGCAGTTGCATACAAGGATAAAGACGTCTTTAGTAACGTGTCATTTGACATTAAAAAAGGCGAAAAGGTGTTAATCGTTGCACCATCTGGGTGGGGTAAATCTACACTTTTAAATACTTTACTAGGCAACATCAATATTAAAAATGGCAGATATTTGATTAATGGAGAAGATATGACTACAGATATCAAAAAAGTCCATAATTACTTTAGTTATATTAATCAGGAGCCTAGGTTGTTAGATGATACTATCCTTTATAATATTACTTTAGGATGTAAAGATGATCAGAATATTTTAAATGATGTTATAAGTAAGGCAGGATTAGAAGATCTCATAAAGGAAAAGGGGTGGGATTTCAAAGTGGGTCAATCAGGTAGTCATCTATCTGGCGGGCAAAAACAAAGGATAGAGATTGCTCGAGCTTTATTCTTTAATCGTCCAGTAATACTTGCAGATGAAGCTACCGCTTCATTAGATCCTGTCCTTGCTAAACAGATCCACGAGACACTTTTGAAAGAATATCATGGTACTATTATTGAAGTGGCTCACCATCTTACTACTGAAGAAAAGGGTATGTTTAATAAAGTTATTCAATTTGGCAATTAATGTAAAAATTTTCAATTTAATAGTATAAAAATACCGTCGCTCTTGTTAGATTTCTAATAACAAGCGACGGTTTTTTAATTAATATTTTTTGATAAAGAAACAATGCTTATTAGTAAATATCAATATCACCATTTGAATTGTTAATATCTAGTACATTTGATTTTGATGTAATCTTTGCAAATGAATTAGATACGTGCATACCTCTAAACTTATTGGATCCATTAGAATTTGAAAGATTGTATCCTGAAAAATTAGCATGCTCTACTGTAATATTACCATTGGAACTTGATAATTCAAAACCGAAGCGTGAAATAATTTTAGATATGATAATATTGCCATTTGATGTAACAATATTTCCTTTATCAGTATGAATTTCTTCTACTTTAACATTTCCGTTTGAAGAATTAATTGAAAAGTTTTTTAATTCGTTTTGAGGAAGAGTGATAGTAACATTATAGGTGTTTCTTGAAAAGAAATTCAATGAAAAGTGATGTGGGGATGATACTTCTAAATAATGATTTTTAATTTTAACGATTGGAGCATTATTTTTGGGACCATCATAATCTACTTTTAATTTTTTTCCGACTTTAACATAAATATTATCATTACTGTTTGAAATTTTGACTTGCTGGACTACTTGAGCAGATAAATCTGCAGTACTTTTTTGCAAGGAGGTACTTGCTGAGAAACTTGCATTTTGACATGCTACTATGCTCCCTAATAATGATAAAATAACAGATGGTAAAATAACTTTTTTCGAAATAGACATATTAATATCCTCCATTTTTAAATATAAGCAATGACAGTACTTCTTTTTTGATCTATTAAATCAGTTGTGATTTCTTTAAATTTTTTACTGATGGAAATAGCATTTATATCAGATAAGTTTGTTATTTTCTCTTGTTCTAATGGCATGTTTGCAAAAGATGAAATGCTTTTTTCTACTCCATCGAATAATAAATTTTGTTGAAATTTTATGTTGTGAATTATATTTTTTAAATCAGACAAATCTAAATTTGCAAGGATAGAAAATACTGTATTTATCTGATTTTCAATTATTTTAGTATCTTGGATATTACATGAAGATAGTAATTGTAGATATATATTCTTTCTTCTAAAAATTGGAATAGCTTGAAAATAGTATAATTCGGGAACAAAATGCTGCATTTGTGATAACAGTGAATATGTGCCCATATTTAATAGTGAAAACAACATACTTAATGCTAAAATTTTTTCTTCATTTAACCGATTGCTATCAATTTTGAATATAAATGATAATTGAGATGACTGTTTTTGATCTTGGTTACCAATTATCGTTTTTTTAAAAATAAGATTTTCTGATTGAGATAAATTTTCTATTATACTATTTGCGGCAGATGAGCAGACTTTTAATGTATATTTACCTATATTATCTTTTAATTGATGTAGTGTCAAACAATCTCCAGCAATTAATACTGAAATGTTGTTTTTTATTAAATGATAATTCAGAAACTCGTAAATGTCTTGTGTAGTAACATTTGTAATTGTGTTAAAGTTTCCTAACACATCATCATCAAATAAATTAGAATCCTTAAATGAACAATTTCTTGCTATGTTAGCGAATTTTTCTAATTTGCTATTTCCATATTGTCTAATTTCTTGAATCACTACAGCTTTTTCATTTTGTAAGCTTTTCGTTTTAATTTTAAATGTAAATAATTTATTTAAAAAGTATTGACTGAAATTTACTAAATCCTTATTTTTGCCAATCATTTTAATAGATATAGAATTTAGATCTGTACTGCCACTCAATTTAATAAAATCAGGTGTTTTTGTTTGGTTAATTAGTACATGTTCTACTAAGTGTGGAAGTCCTGTTTTTTCATGATCAGTCAAGTGAATTTTAAAGGTCATACCAGCTAATGGGGTAATAGGGAACTCTTTAATATGTAGAGTAATGCCATTGCTTAATTGTGTTACTGAATTGGAATTATTTTCCATAATTTACTCTCATTTCTTTTTGTACCACATGTAGGACAATTTTTTTGTTGAGTAAAGGTTATAAATCTTTGCTCATTTAAGGTATTGTAATCAAATCTATATAAAACATTTCCTGTTGGCCTTTCTTTGATGACTTGATCTAACCATTTTTTTACTATCCATGAAGTTTCCAACATAATATTAGGAATAACTATTGGAGTAGTAGGAGAAAAATTGCTTCTTTGAAAATTTAGAATTAATTTCTGAAATTCTGTAGTGTCCTCACTTGTTAATAAACAATCAACACATCCTGTATTATTTGGATATACTATTAATAATTTTGCAGCGTCTCTGGAACTAAATCCATACACACTGGGAACATTTTTAATATAACTAGCCCTGTTGATAATACGTTGGGATATATAAGGTGGTTCATCGATACAACAAAATACCCAATTTGAATCTTGAATTTCTTTGATAGCATCTGCAGTAGTGGTGATTCTTTTAATGGATGTGGTAATGTTTGCGTCAGAATGACGAGCCAATATAAATTTCTTTACTACATTAACTTTAAATTTTCCAATATCGGTAGTATTAAACATAAATTGTCGATTTAAATTAGAAGTATCAATTTTATCAGGATCAATTAAGTGAATATTTTTAATACCAAGGTTTGCTAGTTGTAGAGCAATGATACTTCCACCACCGCCAGATCCGAAAATTGTAACTTTAAGATTAAATAGAGTATTTAAAATTTTTACTCCGTTGAATCCTTCACTTAAATAGTAGGTTAAATCACTTTTAAATCGCTCGTTTTTAGAGAGCAGATCAAATGGATTACATAATACAGATAATGTATTTGCATGTGCTAATTTAGTTATAATTAAAGAAAGTTGATTAAGAGATGTATTTGGATGCCTTGTTAAAATATCTCTGATTGTAAATTGTCCGTTTAAATCTTTTAAAATAGAGAATAGATTATGCTGATTATTTTTTATTTCTACAACATCGTTGTCATCCGTTCCGATACGAATTATATCTTTTCCGTAATGATATAACAATTTATCTTTATGTATCATAGGATAGTAGTCTAAAACTGATATATTCTTCATCCTTAAATAGCCTCCAATTTTAAAATAAAAGGACATTAGTTTTAGCTACTAATATCCTAAAAAAACTTAAGTTTGTTTATTAAATGAAATACCAGTTTACAGTAGTATTTTTCCCACCATTACGTACTTCACTAACTTCAAAATCATTTTGTGAAGAATAATCATTTAATAATTTTTCTAATTCTTGTAAATTCGTATCTTTCATATTAAGTTCTCCTTATATATCTTTAGTATACTGTTTTATAATTATTGTGTTTACTATGTTCCAATATATGGAACTGATTCATTATTATGATTCATTTCAATTCACCTCCCTACCAGTTAAGATGTGAACTTTTACAAAAACAATTTGTATAGCTGTTATATTTTGTACTCCTATATTAAGCAATTAATAATAAGTTGGTATTATTAAGACATAAATCTCAGTGTTGCAAACAACTTGGATATTAAGATGTTTTTTGGATAATCGTTAGTTTTCCTTTGAATTAAAGGATTTTTATAAATAATATGTAATATTCCTGCTTTTTTCCATTTTGCTTTTAATTTAGTTAAAATATCTTCCATAGCTTAATTACTCCAGATATGTAAACTTAATGACTTTATTATATTTGAAACAATATGAAACGAGCGAAAAAGTCGTATTCGAATTTAAATTTCAAATACGACTTTTTATTTTGTGTGTTTGTTCAGGAATTTATGTATTTTATCCCCATAGCTTTTCATATCGAGATTTATGATAGTATTGATTGCATTTTTACAGTTAATAAGAGAATTATTTTGCTTTGTTTGTTTATATATAATTAAATTTTTAAAAAAGAAAATTGTATTTTTATAAAAAAATAATTCAGGTAGAGTAGGAATTTCATCAGCAGTATCAATAAATAGTTGAATATCTTCAATTTGATTTTTTTCAATTGCAATGGCCAGAATATTACTAATTATTGCTAGTATTGCTATTTTAATATCAACGTTATCACTATCTTTATATTGCTGTATTATTTTTTTAGCTATAATTTTATTACTGTCAAGGTCATAAAAGACCATAAAGTTACAATATAAAGTAATAGTATTTTTATCCAAATTAGGATGACTAAAAATTTTATCTTTGAGCTTATGTCTTAATTCCATATCAAATGACTTAGGATCTTTTTTTAATGACTCTATCCAGCCATCAACTAACAGTTTCTCTTCATTCTTATCTTCTTTTGAAAGGTTGGTTTTATCTATTAAAAGTTTTATATCGTTGAGCTTTTGCTGATTTTGACCATAATAAGTAGATATCATTATATTGTGTAAATTACTAATTTGTTGATACTGCATATCATCATTTGGATTTAGCCTACTGAAAAATGTCCATAAAGGGATATTATTAAAATGTAGTAGTTTAATTAAGCTATCTGCTGTAATTCTGTGAGTGTTTTTTTCTACTTTAGAATAGTATGATTGACTAATAATGATTCCATTATGTGTAAAATCTTTTTGATTTTTAGCTTGACTAATTCGATATTCTTTAAGTAGTTCTCCAATTGTCATTGTATTTTGCCCCTTTTAAGATACAACTACTACTGTTTCGTTAATTTATTATTAACAGCTCCATCGTAGAAGTTAAAGCATAGTTGTTGAAAGCTTAGTCTTTAATTTGCTGAACTATAATGTTTGATACCCTTATTCCAAAATAGTTTTGAAATGTAATACAACAATATATCTATCATTATAAAATATCCTAATAACCAATAATTGTGTTTATGAAAAATCATTTCAACAGGTAAATTACTTGCCAATAATACTGGAATGACAAAGGTAAAAATCTGTTGAATAACCATTGGAAAAATTTGTTTTGGACGGCTGGCGTAACTAATCAAATCCTCAATCATTCCAAATAGACTGGTTAATCCATCAACCCAAAATGATAGTGTAACTGCCAATTGATTCAATAAGAAAATTAGAAAAGCAGTTAATATTAAGTTGATTAACATTATTGCGTAACCTATAATACCTACATTTTCCAAGGATAAATAATATCCTAATAATCCTAAAGATAAAATCAAATTAAATATACTTGGAATATCTAAATGTGTCCCAATTGAATACCAATAAGAATAGACAGGTCGAATCAAGTTATAATCTAGTTCTCCTTCTAAAATATCTTCTACTAAGTTTTCATGTCCAATAACAAAGAAAAAGTTATAAATATAGGTTGCACTGTTCATAAAAGTAATTAAAATAAAATATTGATTTCGTGTCCAATTAACATTTTCTGAATTTGAAAAATAAATATCGCCGACAAATAATTCAATTAATAAGAATACTACGGCTAAGATAAAAGTTATTAAACTGGTGGCACGATAAATTAAAAATTCTTCTATACTCTGTTTCCAAATACTTGAAATAATTTTCTGAATTCTCATACACCCACACCCTCATATTTCTTAAGCCCTAGCTTAAACGTTTTTTTATATATACAGTAGAAAATAATTAGCCAAACAGCAACTGCTAGATAATAAATATTTGTCTGATTAATGTTTGATGCAATTAATTTTGCAGGTACATCTGTCACTAAGGAAAATGGGTTATATTGTAACCAGGAATAAATATTTTTCCCTAGCATAGATAGTGGAAAATATAGCCCTCCAAATAATAAATAAATAGCAAATAAGCCTGATTTGAGTGGCCACATATTTATTAACCAAAATCCTAAGCTACCAAAAACTAAAGCTAGATTAAAGAACATAAAAGAACAAAAAATTAGATATAAGATCAGATTAATAAAGCCAATGTTTAAATTAAAATAAAGCCCTAAAACTAGGTAAAAAATAATTATAGGTAGTTGAGATCCTATATAAGTTAAATATAGATACCAATATAATGATACTGGTTTTGTTAGATAGTTAGATAATTTACCAGACTGAATCAAGTCAGCTAAAGTAAAGGTCGGTGCAATTGAAAATAGCAAACTTAAAGTGTTAGTCATAATTAAGTACTTTGCTAAATAGTTAAAGTTGTGCACATTATTGCCCATTAACCAGCACCACATCCAGAGAGTAACTATTAAATTTAAAACTTGAGTTATAATTTTGATTAAGTAGTTACCTCTGTAGACTAAACTAGATTTGATCCCAAGGTAAAAAATTGGTAAATACTTTTTCATGATTGTCATTTTACTTTTTTATAAATCTCCAAAATAATTTCTTCTAAATTAATACCTTCTCTAGTTAATGAGATTATTTGATTAGCAGAGAGTGTTTGCAAAAATTTTTTGAGATCATTTTCGCTGATATTTTTGCTTTCTGGCTCATTATTTACTAAATATTTAACAACAAAATGATCATCTGTAGAAATATTTATTGGTAGTTTTTCAAGCTTATCATCAAAAACAATTTCTCCGTTAGCTAAAATTACCAGTCTTTGTGCCAATGCTTCTATATCTCTAATGTTATGAGAGGTAATGATAATAGTTGTTTTGTTACGTTTATTTTCTTCACGTAAAAATTCATAAATACTTTCTTGGGTCATTAAGTCCAAGCCTAGAGTGGGTTCATCTAAGAATAAATATTTGGGTTCATGAATTAAGGAACAAATCAAATCACATTTAACTCTTTGACCAAGTGATAATTTTCTGACAGGTTTATTAATTAAATCTTCAGCATTAAGCATCTTAGTTAATTCTTTCAAACGTTTTTTGAATCTATTTTCTTCTAAAGAATAAATACTAGCTAACATATTTAAAGTATCAATAGCTGGTAAGTCCCAAGAAAGTTGTGATTTTTGACCAAAAAGTACACCTATCTCTTTTAAAAGCTCGTTTTTTCGTTGCATGGGAATAAAAGTATCAATATTAACAGAGCCACTACTAGGGCTAATAATTCCAGTTAATAGTTTAGTTAAGGTTGTTTTTCCTGCACCATTTGGTCCAATCAATCCAATTAGGCTACCATCTTCTATGTTTAAATTAATATTTTTTAAAGCTTTTACATATTGTGGCTTTCTATGAAAAAGGTCTTCAATAGTACCCTTAAGCCCTGATTCTTTTTCGAAAGTAACATAGTCAAAGCTTAAATTTTTAATGACAATCATTGCTTCTCCTTTAAATGTTAATTTGAAATTAATAATAATTACGATTTATATAATACAAGGCTAATGTTTTTTGGTCAACTAAATTTAAAACAAATTAAAAAATCCATATTTCGATACAATATCGAAATATGGATTTAAAATGAATATATGTTATGTAATACCATCTCTATATGAGAGTAACTATGTTTTAATCTTCTAAATAGATTTTACGAAGATCTAATATATCCTTGCGAGATAACTTCATAGTGTTACGTAAATAATTATGGATACTGCCATAATTATTGTTAATGTTATTTAAGACATAGTCCAAATATTCGGCACAAACAGATTGAATATCATATGTGGCTTTGACTACATTATCGTTTCCACCATCATCTTTGGCTTTTTTTAGCATAGAATTAATGAAATCTTTAGTTGTAGTATTAGTTAATAGATAGTCTTTTTTGATTGTATCAAAAGGAATACCTAAAGCAGATAGTATCAATAGTGCTCCAAATCCTGTTCTATCTTTTCCAGCAGTACAATGAAATAATGCTGCTTGGTTATCGTTATTATTGGCTAGTAGCAATTCTAAAAAATGTCTGTATGCATTTTGTGCTGATGAACTATTAATCATGTCATTGTATGCTGCAAACATTTGTCGTTTACCAAAATTAGGGTCGTTAGATGCCCATTTTTCCAGGTCTTCCATTGGTTTGGAAGCATTTGTCAGATCCTCGCTAAAAACAGGATTAAATTCATATTTTGCTTGGTTAGGAATAATATCAGGGTATTTATTTTTTTCTTTTTCGGATCTAAAATCTATGATCAATTTAACATTATAGTTTTCCAACAAATTGGAGTCTTCTGGTAAAAGATCTGCTAGATTTCCTGTTCTTAGTAATTTATGATATTTTATTTTTTTCCCTGTTAGTGTTCGATAACCACCTAATTCTCTAAAATTTCGTCCAGATTTAATATTAAGTAATCTTTTATGATAATTGTTCATGAGTGTTCATCCCTTTACTATAAAAATGTTATGGAAAACAATTATAACATTTTTTGAGAAATATATGCTATAAATTCTAGCATGTAAGGGCTTTTATGGTAAAATCTAATTAAAGATAAACACTATATAGCGTAGGAGATGTTTAGTTATGATAAAAGGGTATAACAACATTTTGGTTCCAGTTGATGGATCAGAATCTGCCGAGCTTGCTTTTGATAAAGCAGTGGCAATAGCTATGGAAAATGCTGCTCACATAGATATTTTAAATATTATTGATACACGTCAATTTATGGGAGAGTTACAAGATACTTTGATTTCAGGTGATACAGTTTATCAAATGACTAATGATTCTGAAGAGTATCTAAAGAGCTTACAGAAAAAAGCAGAAGAACAATTTAAATTTAAAGATGTATCTTATCATATTAGATATGGGTCACCTAAGAGAATAATTGCTTTTGATTTTATAAAAGATCACAATAATGATTTAGTTGTGATGGGTGCAACAGGTATGAATGCTGTTGAAAGAATGTTAATGGGCAGTGTTACAGAATACGTAAATCGTAACGCTTTGGCAGATGTATTAATTGTAAAAACTGATTTAAATAACGAAAAGATTAAGAAATAGTTTATTTTAATAATAGAAAGTAAAAGTACCTATAATAAGGTACTTTTTTTGATATAATGTTAAATGTAACTAGAGGAGGATATAAATGGAGCAATTAACTATGGTATCATTAGCAGACAAATTATCTGCTCAACATGATATTATTATTTCTGATAAGCAAACAATAAATGTAGCAGATATTTTTGAGCAAATTGATAATCTACACATATTACAAAAATCTGCTAAAGAATATATAGATATGACACAAGAACAATATTATGATCAAGAGTCTGATGGCAAATTAACTATATTGCAAATGGATAAGCCACTTAAATTACTTAAAGATCGGATTTTAACAAATCATGTTGATGGTTATGTGGATCAGCATGAAATAAATTTAACATATAATCATGAGTCTCCATATGTTGATGGCGGGTATAATCGTAGTGTTGATTTAAATGTATTAATTTACAGTTTAAAGGTTATTGGTGCAGTGGAACAGATTGCTGCTGATGATTTACGCAAGATTTTATCTAAGGATGCTGTGGTTTCTTTGATTATTGCTGCACATTCTTTAGCTAGCAATTAATGTTCGTTAGGGCTGATATAGCCCCTTTTTTACATAAAACAGGTGTAGCTTTATGAACATGTTTAGAAATATTTCCAAAGCTTTAGAAAATATTGTTAAAAAGAATAGAGCAGAGGAAAATAATATAACAAATAATTCGATTTTTGATGTAATGCAACATTATACGCAAGTCGGCGAATATTCTGTGGGAGCTCCTGAAGGTACACCTGGGGATAAAGATTTTGATTTAATTGTATATAAAAATGATAATGGTATTTTATATCAAGCATTGCGTCCAAAGAAAGCTGAAAATTTAGCACCACTTTTTGTTAGAAAGTTTGAACCTAGATTAAATCGGTTTCGAGCTTTTCAAAATAAAAAAAATGGGCGTCGTTTTATAGTTGAAGAGCATTTGGATGAATTTATTAATTATGTAAAGAATTATACTCGTACTAACACTAATTCGATAAATATTGGTATTATCACAGACACGCATCAAAAAGATGTTGACTCATTAACCTCGTATGGACGATTGGGCTTACTTCATTTAAAAGAGTTTAATTATCTTGAAGAAAGAGGATTTTTAAAGTTAAAAGTGCATTTAGGTGATTGGATAGATGGTTCGGATCCGGGATTAGTTGATGAGCAGGAACTAATTAATTTGCGAAATTGCTTTTCTTCCAAACGTATTGATTATGCTTTAATTAAGGGCAACCATGATGAGAATGATAAGTTTGATGCTTTGCATGAGATGTTACCATCTTTCCCTGAAAGAGAATTTGAAGACATCATGTGGACAAATATGTATCGCCAACATAATATCCATTATATTTCCAGGCAACATGGTGTTGCATATTTTGACTACGGTGATTTACGGATAATAATGATTAATACGTCCGATGTTCCCTATATCTTGGATGATAATGGTAAGAAAAAATATAATACTCAGCATACTTTAGCTCTTAGGGAAGATCAAGTACAAGAAATTATTGAAATTTTAGAAAAATCTGTTAATAAGCAAATAATTTTTATGGGACATGCTGTGCCAATTGATCGTAAAGGTATGAATTCTTTGAAGTATAATGGACGTTCGTTGCACGAATTGATGGTTGCATTTAATCAACGAGAAAAAGGGTACTTGAATTCACATGATGTGCCTTTAGAATATACGCTAACCAATAAATTTGATTTTTCCAATGTAGTTAAGGGCAAAATTATTGCTTATTTTGCAGGTCATGCTCACGCAGAGGATCAATATCGTATTAATAGTATTCAATATATTACATTTAATTGTTCTGCATTAGTAAGTTTATCTGATAGTAATAAATATAATCAGCGTTATAATCGACAAGTAGATCAACGAACTGAATATGCTGGTTATGTAGTTAATGTTGACTTGGATAAAAAGTTGTTGCAGGTTTTTGGATATGGTGCAGCATCGAAACGGAGAGTATATAGAATATAAATATTTGTTTAATTATTATTTTTGCTTATAATTGATAGTATTGGCAATTAAGGAGAAGATAATCAATGTGTGGAATTTGTGCTTTTTATGATCCGCAATTAGAAAATAAAGATCAAGTGATCGAACAAATGATGGATACAATTGTGCATAGAGGACCATCGTCTGCCGGCAAATTTACCAATGATAAGGTTGCCTTAGGTTTTAGGCGTCTTTCAATTATTGATTTACGTGGTGGTAGTCAGCCTATTTTTAATGAGGATAAAAGCAGAGCTGTTATTTTTAATGGTGAAATATACAACTTCAAACCACTTAGAGAAGAATTAATTAATAGTGGCCATACTTTTACGACCAAAACTGATACAGAAGTATTATTGCATGGCTATGAAGAGTGGGGTATGGATGGTTTGTTAAAACGTATTAGAGGGATGTTTGCTTTTCTAATATGGGATGATAACAATCAAACTCTATATGGTGCTAGGGACTTTTTTGGTATCAAGCCTATGTATTACACTAATAATGATGGTAGGTTATTAGTAGGAAGTGAATTGAAGAGCTTTTTAGCTTTTCCTTACTTTAAAAAAGAATTGAATGTTGAAGCTGTGAAACCATATTTAATGAATCAGTACAATGATTTGAACGAGACCTTTTTTAAAGGCGTTTATAAATTTCCTGCTGGACACTGGTTTGCTTATAAAAATGGTAAGTTCGATATTCATAAATATTGGGATGCAGAATATGTCCAAAATAGTTTGAGTTTTGAACAAACTTTAAATAAAATTAATGAAGATTTGAAAGAAACTGTTGAATTGTATCATAATGCTGATGTAAAAGTTGGGTCGTTTTTATCAGAAGGTGTAGATTCAAGTTTTGTGACGAGTCTGTTAAATCCTGATGATGTATTTTCAATTTCCTTTGATGATGCTACTTATGATGAAGCTTCAAAAGCCAAAGCGTTAGCAGATATTAAAGGTTGGACTTTTTATTCTGATAAAGTTAAAGCCGAAGAAGCTATGCATGATTTTCCAGAAATGCAGTATCATATGGATGAACCTGATGCCAATCCTTCTATTATCCCATTGTGGTATTTATGTAAATTAGCAAGAAAACATGTTACAGTTGCCCTTTCAGGCGAAGGAGCAGATGAATTATTTGCAGGTTATGTTAATTATGGCATGCACACACATAATAATATTATTAAAGTCTTCACTTCTGGCCTAAAAAAACTCCCCAAGAATTTGCGTTTTAAATTGGCTAAGGGAATCAAAAAAATGCCTAATTTTCCAGGGAAAGTACATATTTATACTAATTTAGCTTCTCCTGATGAATATTACGTTGGTCAATCTGTTATTTATGATATAAATTATCCAACTATTTTTTCAGCTAAAGATGCAAATGATATTTTACAACCAAAATATCAAAATAAATTGACAGTTAATAGCAATTATCAAGCAGATTTTGCTAAGGTTAAAAATCTTGATTCTGTTAAACAAATGCAATATATTGATTTACACCACTTTATGTTGAATGATATAGAGCAAAAAGCAGATAAAATATCTATGGCTCATTCATTAGAACTTAGAGTTCCATACTTAGATAAAAAGATTGCAGAATTGGCTAATTCGATTCCAACTAAGTATTTGGTTAACAAATATGATACGAAATATGCTCTTAGGAAAGCCGCTGAAAGAGTATTACCTGAAGAATGGGCTCAGCGACCAAAATTAGGATTTCCAACTCCAATTAAACAATGGTTGCAAGATCCAAAATTTTATAAGCAAGTGAGACTTTTATTTGCGGAAGATTTTGTAAATAATATCTTTAATCAAGATAAAATTCTTGCTATGTTGGATAAAAATTTTAGTGGGGATGGTTCAGACAGACGCAAGATTTGGACTATTTATACTTTTTTAGTCTGGTATAAGTTGTTTTTTGTAGACTATGAGAATACAGTAAAGAAATATAATCATGTTCAACCAGAAGTTGCTAGTTTATTAGCATCTGGTAAATTAGTTTAAGAAAGAGATGAGATTGATTGCAGAAAAAATTTACACCTATACTTTTAGGGAGTGATATTAATGTTTATGGTATGGCACGTTCGTTTCATGAGGCTTATGGTATTAAAGTAAAAACTTTAGCTGCCGGTCATTTAGCTGCTACGCGTTATTCTAAGATAGTTGATGTTGAGGTTCATCCGGGTTTTGAAGATGACCCCACTTTTATCAATGTTATGCGTAGTAAAATGATTGAATATCAAGATCATTCTGAACCAGTTATTTTAATTGCGTGCGGTGATGGCTATGTGGAACTGCTAGCAAAACACAAAGATGAATTATCTGCGACATTTGTTATTCCTTATGTTGACTATGATTTATTAGAGAAGCTTATTTCTAAAGAGAATTTTTATAAGATTGCGGATAAATATGGTTTACCTTACCCAAAAACACAAATAATTAAAATTACTGATTATCAAACTGATGATTATTTGAAGTGTATGTCTTTTGGTTTCCCAGTTGCTTTAAAGCCAGAAGATCCTGTATCTTGGCTTGATTGTCGTTTTGAAGGTCGTAAAAAGGCATTTACAATTCATGATGCCGCTGAGTTAAAAGATATTGTTACTAAAATTTATACTCACGGATATAAAGAAGATCTTATTTTGCAGGACTTTATCCCTGGTGATGATTCGAAAATGCGGGTTCTCAATGCATATGTGGATAAAAACCACAAGGTGAAGATGATGTGTTTGGGTCATCCATTGTTAGAAGATCCAACACCGCAGTCTATTGGTAATTATGTAGCAATTTTGCCAGAGTATAATCTGAATTTATATAATACTGTAAAAACTTTTCTAGAGAAGATTAACTATGTTGGTATGGCCAACTTTGATATTAAATATGATGAGCGTGATCATGAATACAAGTTTTTCGAAATTAATGTACGTCAGGGGCGTTCAAGTTTTTATGTAACATTAAATGGTTGCAACTTAGCTAAGTGTTATATTGACGATTATGTTGAAGATAGCTTAAAAGATCAAGATCCTGTTTATGCAAATCAAGATCCTAAAAAGCATGTATTATGGTTGGGTGTACCAACTAAGGTATTTAAGCAATATGCTTTTGAGAATGAATATAAAGAAATCGCTGAAGATTTATTGAAGAAAAAGCGAGTAGGAACAACAGTATTTTATAAAGCTGATTGTAGTTTTAAGCGTTGGCTTTTAATGAAGTATATGTTTTATAAATATATTGGAAGATATAAGGCTTATTATCAAGTTAATAAAGGAAGTTTTTTTAAAAAATAAAATTTATTGTTTGTAATCAATCGCAAAAATACCCTCAAAAGTTGGATGATTAATCTAACTATTTGAGGGTATTTGTTTTTAAAGATGATATGTAGAAAAAGCATTATACTGTTGATTTTATAATGAAAGTGGTAAAGTCATATTTAAATATGTAAATTAAAAATTTATTTAATAAAGTTGTAGGAGATTATTATGCACATTGTTATCATAGGTGGGTCTTTTGCGGGTGTTTCTGCTGCTCTATCCTGTAAAACCTATTATCCTCAAGCTAAGATTACTTTAATAGAAAAAGGCACGGGGTTAGCTTATATTGCCAATAGCTTAAATGAATACTTAAAAGGAAAATTGGCTGATTTAAAAAATGGCTATGCTTATTCTATTAAGGATCTCCAAAGTAAAGGGATAAATTGTTTATTAAATCATGAAGTTACCAAAATTGATAGCACAAATCAAATTTTATATGTTAAAGCTAGTGGAGATTCAATGACTCTAACTTATGATTATCTTATTTTAGCTATGGGGGGAAAAGGTTTTACCGAAGAACCTGTAGCTGCTTTGATTGATCCACATTCTTATGAATCTAGTCTAAAAAGTTTTGAAAAATTGCAAAAAGCGAAGACGGTTATTATTGTAGGCGGGGGTACTATTGGTATTGAAGCTTGCGAAGCTTATCAACGAGCGGGTAAAGATGTGACACTTTTAGAAGCTTATCCTAGTCTAGCAGTTAAATACCTTGACAAACCGATTAGTCAAGCAGTCGAAAGATTATTGGTATCTCATGGAGTTAATGTCCATAAGCGAGAACTTGTGAATAAAATAGTACCTGTTAATGATACAATCGCTTATCAGGTAATTACCAATAACAGTACCTATCTTAGTGATTGTGTTCAATTTGCTACTAATTTTACTCCTAATATTAATTTAGTAGAAAATCAAATTGCTTTATTAGCTGATCGTAGTATTGCTGTAGATGAATATTTAGCGACATCACTGAAGCACACTTTTGCAGTTGGTGACCTTATTCAAATTCCTGTAGGTTTGCATCGAAAATCGCTTTATTGGCCTTCAATTCAACATAGTATTACTAGTGGGAGCATAGTCGCAGCCAATTTAATAGTTCCTACTAAGGCTTTACCAAGTAGTGAAACTTGCTTATATAGCAAACTTTATGGTTACAACTTGTTAAGTTTAGGTATGACCGCCAGTTCAGCTGAAGAAGAAGGGATAGTTACCTTCACAAGCACTTATGTGTCGCAAAAGGGTGGACAAATATTTATTATTAGTAAAGCTGATGATGGTCAAATTTTAGGCATTCAATGGCTTAGTTTAGCTCCTTTACAGGCAGAACTAGCTCTGTTAATGACTGGATTACAAGCTAAATTTTCGGAAGATGATTTTTTGGTGCAAGCACCACCGTTTTATTCAGGAAAATCTCTAATTCAGTTTGACTTATATAAGGCTTTATATCACCACAAAAGTCTTCGCCAGAAGGAGGCTCATTTATGCTAGTGACTGCATTATTAGATAATCAGTCCGCTCTGCGTTATCAAATTTTAAATATTCTTCTGGAACAAAGTCAACCAATAAGTTTGAAAATATTAATGGATAAAGTAGATATTTCCAAACAAACATTAACTAAATATCTTGATGAAATTAACCAAATGTATCAAGAAGAAGAACTTGAAGCTTGCATCAGTACTAATCCTGAGACCATTCGGATAATCTTAGATGCAACTCTTAGTTTTAAAGATCTTTGTTGGCCACTTATTAGAAATAGTTTATCTGTCCACGTTATTGAGCTACTACTTAACCATCCTAATTTAAGTAATTATCAGATGGCTAGTACTTTAATGATTAGTGAAGCTACTTTATCTCGTCAATTAGTGCAACTAAATCAAGCTTTAAAAGAATTTTCAATTCAAATTAAAAATGGTATGTGGTACGGCCCTGAAGAACAAGTCAGGTATTTTTACTATGAATTTTACCGTCATTTTTATCCGGATAATGAACTTTTTCGATTGAAACATGACGCTAATTTAGATCAATCACTAGCAATTTTTGAACATAGATTAAGTACTAACTTAACTTTAGTTCAAAGAGAAAAATTGTCTTTGTGGTTAGGGATTAGTCAAAAAAGATGGCGTCAAAAAGATAAAGATTATAGTCAATTGATTAATCGCTTCAAACCTTATCAAGAAGTAGTTTTCTTTGATCGTATTTATCAAGCAGTGCTACGTTATTTAATCCAGTTTTCGTTGAAATTAGATGAAGGCGAGATTTATGCTTTGATGGCTTTTATTTTATCTATGGATTTACTGGATTACTCTAATAATGAACGTCTTTTAGGCTTTGGTGGACCGATTGCGAAAGCCAGTCAGTGCTTTTTGAATCAAGTCAAGAATTTAACGCAGAAAGGACAAGCAGTGATGCGTGAAGAAGTCCTTTACTGTTTTGGACAAAGTAGCACTAAACTTTATTTTTTTGAAGGTGCTATTTTGCAGAAGCCTTTGGTAGCAGATCCTAAATGCTTATCAATGGTAAAAATAGTAATGGAAACCATTTTTAAGCGTAAATTTAAGAAAGCAAATAATATAACTATAACAATAAGTGAAACTTTGAATACATTGGTTGATTATTTGAACTTACCGCCGTGTAAAGAACATAAAATTGGTGTTCTTTTACTGGGAGACCCTATTAAAAATAGTATTCAACGTCTGCAACTACAAAAGACTTTAGAGCAACCACCATATATTACTTTTGAAACTTTTGATCAAAAAAAGTGGTTAGATTACGATCTTGTTATTACAAACGTTAATCTTCCTGAAAAGAACAGTGTGCAAGTTTATCGTTTAAAAAATTCATCGATGACCTATGATTTTACCCAATTAAAACTTATTTTTAGAAATCTTTTATATTAAATTTAAGAATTATTTATTTGAAAAACCTCATACTTTTTCTGTAATTGAAAAAAGATGAGGCTTTTTATGTATGCGGTTTCTTTATAATAAAAATCGTTAAGAGAGAAGGTTTTAAGGAGGTAAAATGATGGGAGATAATTATATTTTATCTATTGACCAAGGAACCACATCGACTCGTGCGGTTATTTATAACCATAAAGGAGAACAAGTTGGTTCATATCAAAAAGAATTTGATCAATTTTTCCCTAAAGCAGGTTGGGTAGAACATGATGCTAATCAAATTTGGAATTCTGTTCAATCGGTTATTGCGGGAGCCTTTATTGAAAGTGGGTTAAAGCCAGCTCAAATTAAAGGGATCGGTATTACCAACCAACGTGAAACGACTGTTATTTGGGATAAGAACACTGGTAAGCCTATCTATCATGCCATTGTTTGGCAATCTCGACAAACTGCACCTATTGCTGAACGTCTGATTCAGCAAGGATATAAGGATATGATACGTGATAAGACCGGTTTGATTATTGATCCTTATTTCTCAGCTACTAAAATTAGATGGATTCTTGACCAAGTAGATGGTGCACAAGAACGAGCAGAAAAAGGTGAATTGCTTTTTGGAACTATTGATAGTTGGATTGTTTGGAAATTAACAGATGGTGCAGCTCATATTACAGACTATACGAATGCTTCACGAACAATGCTTTATAACATTAAAGACTTATGCTGGGATAACGAGATCCTAAAATTGCTCAATATACCTAAAGCTATGTTACCAGAAGTAAAATCGAATTCTGAAATATATGGTTATACTAAGCCTTTCCACTTCTACGGTGCAAAAGTACCTATTGCTGGGATGGCAGGTGACCAACAAGCAGCTCTCTTTGGTCAACTTGCTCTTGAACCTGGGACGGTGAAAAATACTTATGGAACAGGTGCATTCATTGTCATGAATATGGGTGAAGACTTTCAGCTGTCTAAAAATAACCTGTTAACTACCATTGGTTATGGGATTGGTGGAAAAGTTGTTTATGCCCTTGAAGGCTCTATTTTTGTTGCAGGATCTGCTATTCAATGGCTACGTGATGGTATGAGATTAATTGAGAAGGCCTCCCAATCTGAAAAGCTAGCTGAGGATTCAACTAATGACGATGAAGTCTATGTTGTTCCTGCTTTTACAGGGTTGGGTGCTCCATACTGGAATTATAATGCTAGGGGTTCTGTTTTTGGTATTACACGTGGAACAACTAGAGAGGATTTTGTCAAAGCAACTTTACAATCTTTAGCTTATCAAACGAGAGATATCATCAATACAATGGAATTAGATACAGGCATTAATATCCATCTTTTGAAAGTAGATGGTGGTGCTACTATGAACAATTATCTGATGCAATTTCAATCAGATATCTTAGGGATTGAACTTGACCGGGCCAAAAATCTAGAAACTACAGCTTTAGGAGCAGCCTTCTTAGCTGGATTAGCTGTTGGTTTTTGGGAAGATATTGATGAGTTAAAGACCCTTGAAGCTGTTGGTCAACGATTTAGCCCAACTATGAATAATGCCCGAAAAGAACAATTATATAAGGGCTGGCAGCGTGCAGTAAAAGCGACACAAGTATTTAGTAAAATTGAAGACGATATAGTGGAGGAATAATCATGAAATTTAATTATCAAACAAGAGAACATGCAATTGAAAAATTACAAGACCGTACCTTAGATTTGTTAATTATTGGTGGTGGTATTACAGGTGCAGGTGTTGCTTTGCAAGCTGCAGCTAGTGGCTTGGAAACTGGATTAATTGAAATGCAAGACTTTGCAGAAGGAACATCTTCCCGTTCAACTAAATTGGTTCACGGCGGTATACGTTACCTTAAGAATTTTGACGTTGAAGTAGTTGCTGACACAGTTGGCGAACGTGCTGTGGTGCAACAAATTGCTCCTCATGTACCTAAGCCAGATCCAATGTTGATGCCTATCTATGATGAAGAAGGTTCAACTTTCTCTATGTTCCGTTTGAAAGTAGCCATGAATCTTTATGATTCCTTAGCCGGGATTAATTCTAATTCTGAATTTGCTAATACTATGTTAACCAAGGAAGAGGTATTAGAGCATCAACCTAATTTAAAGCAAGAAGGATTATTAGGTGGTGGTCAATATCTTGACTTTAATAATAGTGATATTCGTTTAGTTGTTGAAAATATCAAGCGTGCCAACCAAGATGGGGCTCTTATTGCTAGTCGTGTCAAGGCTGTTGATTATACCTTTGATGATAATGGTAAGGTCAATGGGGTTGTTGCTGAAGATCTTCTTAATGGTAAAAAATTTGAAATAAATGCCAGATACGTTATTAATACGACCGGTCCTTGGTCTGATAAGACTCGGAATTTGAATAAGCCAGAGCATCCGATTGAAATGATGCGTCCTACTAAAGGTGTTCATCTCGTTATTGATCGTTCTAAATTGGAAGTTTCTCAGCCTATTTATTTTGATTCTGGCTACAATGATGGTCGTATGATTTTCGTTATTCCTCGTGAAAAGAAAACTTACTTTGGAACTACTGATACCGATTATCACGGCGACTTTGAACATCCAACAGTTACACAAGCAGATGTTGATTACTTACTAAAAGCTGTGAATAATCGCTTCCCAAAGGCTAACATTACTTTAGATGATATAGAATCTTCTTGGGCAGGGCTTCGACCATTAATTGCTGGTAATGCAGCATCAGATTATAATGGTGGCGACAATGGTAAAATTTCTGATGATAGCTTTAATGGCTTAATTGATACAGTGCAATCTTACCTCAAAAAAGATAAAACCCGAGATGATGTGGAAAAAGCCATTACCAACCTTCAAGGATCCCTTTCTGAAAAAGAATTGAGCCCATCAGAAGTTTCTCGGGGTTCGAGTTTGGAACAAGATGATAACGGATTAATTACTCTTGCTGGTGGTAAGATTACTGATTATCGTAAAATGGCAGCTGGAGCCATGGAATTAATTATTAAATTGTTAGCCGAAAATTATGACAAACATTATCAATTAATTAATTCTAAGACTTACCCGGTTTCTGGTGGTGAAATTAATCCTAATGACATAGAGAGTGCTTTTGATGCTTATGCTCAAATGGGAGTTACTCGTGGCTTAGAGCGTGAAGATGCATATTACTTAGCTTCCTTCTTTGGCTCTAATGCTCCACAAGTATACGCTTATGTAGATAAAGTTCCAGCAGTTGAAGGAATGAGCTTAGCTGAAACTGTGATGTTATTCTATTCATTAGACAATGAATGTGTCTTGACACCAAATGATTATTTCTTGCGTCGTACTAATTACATGCTCTTTATGCGTGATAAGATGGATCGTTTGATTGATCCAGTACTTAATATTATGCAAGAATACTTTGGCTGGTCAGATGAAGAAAAACAAAATCATATGGATCACTTACAAAAAGCTTTATACGATAATGATTTAATTGCTTTAAAAGAACACAAATAAGCCTAAGGAGGAATAATTATGCTAACACATGAACTTCTGGGTGAATTTTTTGGAACATGTTTGCTAGTCTTACTTGGAGATGGAATTGTTGCTAACAATTGCTTGGCTAAATCAAAAGGTAAGGATGCTGGTTGGTTAGCAATTACTTTAGGGTGGGGATTAGCAGTAATGGTTGGTAGCTATGCATCAGGTATCTTAGGTCCAGCTCACCTTAATCCAGCTGTTACAATAGCTTTTGCTGTTAAAGGATCTCTCCCTTGGTCTAGCGTGTTGCCTTATATTTTGGCCCAACTTGCAGGTGGTTTTATAGGTGCTATCTTAGTTTGGTTAGCTTATTATAAGCATTTTGAAGAAACTACAGATTCAGATACAATTTTAGGTATTTTCTCAACAGAACCAGCGATTAGATCATATCTTCATAACTTTATAACTGAAGCGATTGGCACCTTTGTTTTGGTATTTGCTGTAATGACCTTTGCTAAAAATAATTTAGCGGCTGGGTTAAACCCATTAATTGTTAGTGGTTTAATTGTAAGTATAGGTTTATCCATTGGTGGCCCAACTGGGTATGCGATTAATCCGGCCCGTGATCTAGCTCCTCGCCTAGCTCATTCTGTTCTTCCTATCAGTCATAAGGGACGTTCAGATTGGGCATATGCTTGGGTTCCTATTTTTGGCCCAATTGTTGGTGCAATACTTGCATCATTAGCTTATATGGCTTTACCACTTTAATTAGATACACTTCTTATAAAAAAAGAACTCACATTTATGGAGTTCTTTTTTATAATGTTAAGAAATTATTTTTTGATTTAATAGTATTTATACCATGAACAAAGTATAATATTAGATATAGAAAACACTTACAAAAAAATAAGAACAGCATTTTTAAAATTATAAAGGAGGAAATTATTATGTTAAGTCCAATAATGCAAGGTTGCTTACTATGTGTATACTTTATAGTGATTGCTTATAGCAAAGAAATATATAGGTTATTAAGAAAAACATCTGGTGGTTCTGTTCCTTTAAAATCTAAAATACTTCTTTTTATGGGTGATTTATTCTCAGCTATTGTTGTACTAATTGCAGTCATACATCCCATATCTAAGATGGACAATATATCATCTATAATGTCTTCTTTTTCCTTAGCTTTGGTGCCTGTAATTTTTATAGTGGCCTTAATTATACTTATTGCTATTTATTTATTTACTAAAAGAACAAATAGAATATAGTTATTATATATTTTAATTTATAAAATTAGAGTCTAACGGATTGAAAAAATCTGTTAGATTTTTTTTGCTTGAATTTATGTTGGAGATAGGACTGACAAGGATTTCAGATACTAAATATGTAATTAGTTGCAGCCTTAACCACAAGATATTGTGCTTTTTCATTGTTTTTTCCATTTATTCTGCTAGAATAGATATTATGAATTGATGAGGGAGACATAGATTATGTTGAAGCAGCGTGAAGCAAAAATAATTACATCTAAAGTATCAATACCATTAAAAGCTACTAAAAGAGATGGTAGTGTTTATGATTTTGCTCTTTATAAGTTAAGAATGGTGATAGATAATTTAGGCTTAGCTAAAAATGAGCAGGTTATTTTGTCTGCAATTTTAAGCCAGTTGGCTAGCAAGGAAAATGTTACCACTGTTGAAATCGCTTCTACTTTTGTTAGAGTTTTGAGAGAGATGGGGTTCACGCAAGCTGCCCAACAATATATTGATTATCGTAAGCAAGATGAAGCAAATTTCGTGCGTCAGACAGGTACTACGGATCGTTTGCATCGCTTGCTTGAGCATGATCCAACTATTGTTAATGAAAATGCTAATAAAGATTCACGTGTTTTTTCTACTCAACGTGATTTAACTGCTGGAACAGTAGGCAAGACGATCGGTTTAACTTTGATGCCTGAGCATATTGCTAAAGCACATTTACGTGGTGATATTCACTGGCACGACTTAGATTACACTCCATTAAGTCCAATGACTAACTGTTGTTTGATTGATTTCAAAGAAATGTTGAGCCATGGTTTCACAATAGGTAATGCTGAAATCGAATCACCACATTCTATTCAAACGGCGACAGCACATATGTCACAAATTATTGCCAATGTTGCTTCAAGCCAATATGGTGGTTGTTCAGCTGATCGAGTGGATGAAGTTTTAGCTCCATATGCTCGGAAGAATTATCAAAAACATCTTGATGAAGCTGCTGAATTTTTTGATGATCAAGAAAAAATTAAAGCCTTTGCTAAAAAACGTACAAAAAAAGATATTTATGATGCAATGCAAGCATTGGAATATGAGATTAATACCTTGTTCTCTACTCAGGGTCAAACTCCATTTACTACTTTAGGTTTCGGTTTAGGTACTGATTGGTTTGAACGTGAAATTCAAAAGTCTATTTTAAAGATTAGAATTGAAGGGTTAGGCAGGACAAGTCGTACAGCAATTTTCCCGAAACTGGTCTTTACATTAAAACGTGGACTTAATTTAAATCCAACTGATCCTAACTATGATATCAAGCAACTTGCTCTAGAATGTTCAACCAAGAGAATGTATCCTGATGTTTTGATGTATGATACGATAGTTGCGATCACAGGTTCGTTTAAAGTACCGATGGGTTGTCGTTCATTTTTGCAAGGTTGGAAAGACGAAAATGGCAAAGAAGTCAACGCTGGTCGTATGAACTTAGGAGTTGTGACTATTAACTTGCCTCGAATTGCAATGGAATCTAAGGGTGATATAGATTTATTCTGGTCTATTTTGAAAGAACGTCTTCAAACTGCTCATGAAGCTTTACAAATTAAAGCTGATAGGTGCAGACAAGCTAAGCCTGATAATGCTCCTATTTTGTATGAAAATGGTGCCTTTGGCAAAAGATTGCCTGCCGATGGTGACATTAATGATTTGTTCAAAAATAAGAGAGCGACTATCTCATTAGGTTATATCGGTTTATATGAAGTAGGTACAGTTTTTTACGGTAGCTGCTGGGAACACAATGAAGAAGCTCACCAATTTACAATTAATATTGTTAAGAAATTGCATGATGCTTGCATTAAGTGGGAGGCAGAAGATCCAAATCACTATCACTATAGTGTTTATTCCACACCTAGTGAGAGTTTGACTGATAGATTTTGTCGTTTGGATACTGCCAAATTTGGTATTGTTAAAGACATTACAGATAAGGAATATTATACAAATTCATTCCACTATGATGTACGTAAGCATCCAACACCTTTTGAAAAAATAGATTTTGAAGCTCCATATCCTCATTATGCTGCAGGTGGTTTTATTCATTATTGTGAATATCCTAACTTAAGACAGAACCCTAAAGCTTTGGAAGCTGTTTGGGATTATGCATATGATAAAGTAGGTTATTTAGGTACTAATACACCGATAGATCGTTGCTTTAAATGCAACTTTGCAGGAGAATTTGAAGCTACAGCTAAGGGATTTCAATGTCCTAAGTGCGGAAATCATGATCCGGAAAGTTGTGATTGTGTAAAGAGAACTTGTGGTTATTTAGGAAATCCTTTAAAACGTCCGATGGTACATGGTAGACACGAGGAAATTGTTCATCGCAAAAAACATATGAGTTATCGAATGGAAGAAAAGTTAGCTAACGATAATAAATAATCAAGTGTTAGAAGGGGATTTATTGTGCCTGAGCGTGATAAAAACAAACAAGATGGGCCTGATATTAGAAGTAATTTAATTAAGGTCAATGTTGGTGGAGATACGCTATTTGTTGATTCCAATCAATATCGGCTAAAACGTAGAAAAGCTAAATATATTGATACCAAACAACGTCAGCCCAAGAATCCTAAACCGCAGGAGTGGATTTCAGAAAAATATTCCCAACATAAAATTGCTGACTATAAACCTTTTAATTTCGTTGATGGTGAAGGCGTTAGGTGCTCACTTTATGTTAGTGGATGTTTGTTTGACTGCCCTGGTTGTTATAATTTAGCTGCTCAGAATTTTAATTATGGTATGCCATATACTCAAGAATTAGAAGATAAAATTATAGCTGATATTGCTCAACCTTATGTACAGGGATTGACTTTATTAGGTGGTGAACCATTTTTAAATACTTGGGTTTGTCTGAAATTGATTAATCGGATGCGAAAAGAGTTTGGTCATGAAAAAGATATTTGGTCTTGGTCTGGCTATACTTGGGATGAATTGCAATTGGAAACAGACGACAAAAAAGAAATGTTGTCGAAGATAGATATCTTAGTTGATGGACGTTTTTTAGATCCATTAAAGGATTTAACTTTACAATTTAGAGGCTCAAGCAATCAACGGATTATTGATGTTCAAAAGTCATTTGCAGCTGGACATGTTGTTATTTGGGACAAACTTGTCAGATAAGAAGTAATTTGGTACATGGAGTATTTGATTACTTCTTTTTTTAGTGCAAAAAGGTAAAATTCTTGCTAAACTTAAATTAAGATAGATTTATTTGGAGGAAAAAATGAAAACGGCACACGGCACACGGCCAAGAGATGAAATTAATTTAGTTTGGCTTTTACTGGGTGAACTATTAGATTGGATTGGTGCAAGTTTTATATGGCCCTTAACCTCAGTATATTTGAATAAAAATTTACATGTTTCGCTAGCTATTGTAGGAATTGTTATCTTATGCAATTGTTTGGCTAATATGGTTGGTTCAGTTATTGCTGGATGGGCTTATGACAGGTATAATCCTTATTATTTATTAATAGCTGGAGCTAGCATTGATGCTACAGTTTTATTTTGTATTGCTTTAAATCATAGTTGGCCTATATATTGGTTTTGGATGACATTAACTGGTTTTCTTGCTGGATGGAATGGTGCTTTAATCAATTCAATTGCTACTAGTATACATTCGCATCCAAGTCGCTATGTTTTTAATATGCTATTTTTTGCTCAAAATTTAGGTGTAGTATTAGGAACTTTATTTGTAGGTTATCTATATGATTACTCAATTACGATGCTGTTTGTCATTGCGGCATTGCTATTTGTTGGTGTAAGTATTAATGCTATTTTAAATTATCGCCCATCAATTCAATTTCATAAAGAAAGATTGGCTGCAAAGATTCAGAATCAGCAAAAAATTAAGTATGAAAAAATGCCCATGAATAATTTCAAAATGACTTTTGGGTTATTTATAACTATTGGAATTATCTGGTTGATGTATATGAACTGGGAATCTAATTTATCAGTTTACATGGTTTCATTGGGGATTCCTTTTCATCTATATAGTTTTTTATGGACTATCAATGCTGGAATTATTGTAGTTATACAGATTTTTATGAGCAGATATCCTAATATCTTTAAAACGCTATTTCACCAGATAGTATTTGGTATCAGTATGTTTGCTATTTCATTTATCACTTTAATCTTTGCAAAAGATTTTTTTCACTTCGTTCTTTCGATGATTACTCTAACTTTAGGTGAAGCGACAGCAATGCCAGCAATTCCAGCTTACATTAATGATTTGTCACCAACTAGTAGTAAAGGAAAGTATCAAGGACTTACTTTATCTACTTCATCGATCGGGCGAGCTTTGGGTCCATTATTTGGTGGTATAGTTATTGATAATTGGGGATACATTAATTTCTTTATTGTTGCAGCAATAGGAATATTTTTAACTTTAGTGTTAATTGGTCCCTTACATAAACAATTAAAAAAGCAGTTTGTTCTTTATAAATAACAATTATCATAACTTTTTTCATAATAAAGAAAAATTAAACTATATTTTGACTATACCAAGCTTTTTAATCATGCTATCATATAAAGTAACAGTTTACTTAAAGGAGGAAAATTAATGACAAATATAAATATTCGTGGTGGTATTGGTAATATTATTGAACCAGATACTAATGCACGTCCTCAGGACAACTTATATCTAGCGGTTAATTCGGAATGGCTAAAAAAGGCTGAAATTCCTTCAGATCGTTCACGCACTGGAAGTTTTGATAAAATAGATGAAAATTTGGAAAAGCAACTTATGAAAGATTTTTCTGAATTTGCCAAAGTTTCTAAAGAGTTACCTGAGGTTAAGAATTTTGATAAGGCGGTAGAATTATATAAGATTGCCAATAATTTTGAAAAAAGAAATGCCGATGGTGCTAAGCCAATTCAATTAGATTTAAAATTATTAGAAGGCTTGCGTGATTTAAACGATTTCAATTTAAAAGCTGCAGATTTAACGAAGGCTGCTTTTACTTTGCCATTCAATTTTAGTGTACAAACTGATATGAAAAATACTAAAGTTAATGCGTTGCATTTTAGTGGTCCAGGTCTATTTTTGCCGGATACTACTGTTTATAAGACTGATTCGGCTAAGCAGCTTTTAGATGTTTTTGAAAAGCAATCTGTTAACTTGTTACATATGGCTGGTATTGATGAAACAGTTGCTAAAAAATATGTTCAAGATGCTATTAGTTATGATGCCCGTTTAGCTGAAGTAGTAAAATCTACAGAAGAGTGGGCAGATTATCCAGCAATGTATAATCCCACTGATATTTCTGATTTTGAAGCAAAATTCAGTTCATTTAAAATTGATCAATATTTGAACGAATTATTCCCTGAAAAGCCAAATAGAATCATTGTTGCAGAACCAAGATATCTAGATAATGTTGAAAAATTAATTAATAATAACCTCTTTGATGAAATTAAAGGTTGGTTAATAGTTGAATTTATTAATGATGTAGCATGTTACCTTTCCCAAGACTTTAGAGAAGCAGCTTTTCCATTTAGTCAAGCATTATCAGGACAACCCGAATTAGCTGCTGGTGAGAAACAAGCATACAGAATTGCTAGTGGTGCTTTTAGTGAAGTTGTTGGAGTTTACTATGGTCAAACATATTTTGGATCTGAAGCTAAAGCTGATGTGTTAGATATGATCCATAATATGATTGATGTATATGAAAAACGTATTGCTGAAAATGAATGGTTATCTCAAGCTACTAAAGACAAAGCAATCACTAAGTTGCGTGCGTTAATTTTGAAAGTAGGATATCCTAGCAAAATTAAGGAATATTACAATCGTTTGCAAATCATGACCGAAAAAACAGGCGGAACTTTGTATTCAAATATGAGTAAGATCTCACAAGCGTCATTGCAGTACGAATTAGAACAATTGTATAAGCCAGTAGACCGCACTGTTTGGTTAATGCCAGGACATTTAGTTAACGCTTGTTATGATCCTCAGCGTAATGATATTACCTTCCCAGCTGCTATTTTACAAAAGCCATTTTACAGTTTAGAGCAAAGCCGTAGTACAAATTATGGTGGTATTGGTGTGGTTATTGCTCATGAAATTTCTCACGCTTTTGATAACAATGGTGCTAAGTTTGATGAATTTGGTAATATGAAGAATTGGTGGACAGAGCAAGATGCCATTGAATTTAAAAAACGTACACAAGCTGAAATTGATTTATTCGATGGGATTGAATATGGTCCAGTTACATTAAATGGTAAGCAAATTGTTTCAGAAAACGTTGCTGATCAAGGCGGATTAACAGCAGCCGTTGAAGCCAATAAGATTGAACATGGTGATATGAAAGAATTGTTTGAAAACTTTGCACGTGTGTGGGCAAACAAACAATATAGTGAATCGATTAAAACGCAAGTTGCAGTTGATGTTCATGCTCCTGGTCCAGAACGAGCTAATGTTCAATCGCAATGTCAAGAAGAATTCTACAAGGCATTTGATGTTAAACCAGAAGATGGTATGTGGTTAGATCCAGAAAAACGTGTAGTTATCTGGTAATCAAAAAGTTGATATTGATTAATTAGATGTGTTTAAAACCATGTTTCGATATTTTATCGGAGTATGGTTTTTATACTGCTTTGATTTGGACATAATAAAAACCCCGAAATTCGGGGTTTTTATCATATTTTTGTTATGCTATGGAATCCCAAGGCTTCAATGGTTCTGGTTCAGATTGAGCGATTTGCTTTTGTTCATCAGTTAAGTACTTCTTGTGCACAACAACTTCATAAACAAATTCTTCAAACCATTGATCGCTCATTGTAAAGTAACCCTTAGTAGCAATTTTGTCGCCCCAGGAGTTTTCTACTTTCCATTTTCTGACAGTCTCACCATCTAAGTCTACACCTGTGATAGTCATAGCGTGGGAAACAGTACCTTCACGAGTTTCCAAACGTTCTTTCTTAGTCATAGTAGTGTCGACGTCAAATAGTTGATCTAATTGGTACAAGTCAGTATCCAAGTAGCCAGTTTTATTATCTTTTTGCTTGCCAACATCATTACCAAACCAAACTGTTTCATTGTCTTTTAATTGAGCAATAGTTGCTTTACGCAAAACATCCATTGGAACGTTTAAGAAGGTAATAGGAATACCACCATTAACATTGTCTTCAAATGGTAATGAGTATAATTTGTTATATTCATGGTCAGGTGCGTTAGTTAAACAAACGTAATCTGAGAAGTCAAAGTTAATATATTTCTTGAAGAATTCTACTGGTGTTAAGTTCTTGTCCAAATGATATTTCTTGTCATCGTCTTTGTATTCTAAGTCAAATGTTTTAGGAGGTTCACCAACTGCTAGAGCAGTCATACGATATACTTCGTTTAAGAATTCTTTGCGTTTTGCTTCAACTTCTTCAAGTTTACCTTCTTGCACAAGTTTACGTAAGACTAAAGCATCTTTGCGTTCTTTTCTACCTAAAGATTCTGCTAAAGCAGCAGTATGATTAGTGTTGTATGTTTCAGGCATAGCATAGCTTGGCACTACACCGTACTTTTGAACTAGAGAAGCAGCCATTGCCCATTGTCCACCATCTTCACCGGCAAATCTTAAATATTCTTGTACAGTTCTATCTTCTAAAGGTTGGTTAGCACTATTGATGATTTCATCGTAGAATCTATTAGCACGTTCAATTTTATCCCAGAAAAAGTTGTATGCTTGGGACAAAGTGAAATTTTTAACTTTATGTTTTACACCGAATTCATGTCGTAAGGTATTTAATGTAGAAAATAACCAGCAACGACCTGATTGTTGTTGATTAGTTACATTTTCTGTATCTACTTCAATAGAAAATACATGATTTAATTTATCTCCTAATTCAGGATTAAATGAAGCTTCTAATAATCCAGATTTCATTGCAGCACGTGCAACAACTTTATTTCGTGCATTATTAAAGCTCTCTTGAAAATCTTTTAGTTCTTCAAATGTTAATTCATGAGCCATCTATAATTCTCCTTTAATTTTTTTAATGAATATATTTATTATATGTTATATTAATATGTTTTTGCTAGTCTTATCTTTTTTTTAATTCATCTAATAATTCTTGCTTTTTTATCGGTGGAATAAAAGGAATGGTAATAAAGGCAACTGGAGATTTACGTATAACTATTGTGATTGAGTATGTATTAAGTAGCCATTGCAACGGACCTTGTTTTATTGCAAAAAATTCGACATCACTAATAAGTGTGTATAGACATATTTTATTTAACATTCCAGTTCTCGAGATGATTGTATTTTTAGAAATGATAATATTTGTAAAAATCATGTGTATTATTTGTATTAGATAGCTAATCAGAATAACTCCACAAATGATAAATATGTATAAATTTTGCTTAGCAATGGCAATTATTAATAGAATAATAAATGGTACAAAAAATATAATGCTTAATCGTTTCAATAATGCAGAATTATTTTCTAAAGCGATATTTTTAAAAGAAAACTTTGGAAAAAACTGGTGTAGATTTTCGTACATCGGTGTCGTTTTAATAAATGGTAGAAATGTATTTCTATTAGCATTATTATCTTGTGGGATAGCAGGCGATGCTGAATACGTTTCAACAGTATGTATACCTAATAATTGCATAATTAAGTTTTGTCGAATAGCAATTGTTTTGATATATATTTTTTTAAAAGAATTGGTTCTATGTTCAATAAAACCGTTAATACTATAAAAAGTATCTTTATCATCTAGTAATTTAAAATTACCATATATAATAAATTGATTAATTAGTAAAAAGCAGAAGGCCAATATTGTTGCTGTAGACCAAAATAAAGTACTATTTTTAATATATGTATAGATAAAGTTAGGAAGATAATGACGCAAATTAATATTATCTATTACTGAAGTGACGATGGCGATAATACTTATATATGCAACAATATTAATTGAAGTAAGTGATGACAACATTACATCTAAAATGTTGGTTTTAAATAGCAAACGTTCATTTTGATTAGCAATAAAGTCGCCTTTAATGAATTGTTTAAGGCTGTATTTACTTTCATTAGTTCCACCCAGATTAATCAGATCTTTAATTCGTTTGCATTCTATTAAACTAATACAATTGAAATTCAGGGTTCCTTCTTCATCGGAGTTAACACCAGTATCAACAACTAGATTAGTATGTTTAAAAATACGAAAGATTATTGGAGTATGTTGATTAGATTGTCTAACATTTTTAATTAGAAATTGTCTTTGACTAATATTGAAAATACCTTTTTGAATGATTATTTTTTCATTATCAATATAATATTTAAAATTTAGCCAGTAGTAGATTGACATAAATAAGTTGGTTAATGGAGCTAAAAAAATATATTTAACATATGATAAATCATGTAGAAATTGGGCATGTTTCAAGTATAACCAGCTAAATATCAGTGTGATTATAATACACAAGAGTAAATATAAAAAAATAGGTAAGGGACTAGTATGACGTGTTTTCATTGGTATGCTCCTTAATAGCTTGATTCATACATTTAATAAATTCGTCAGCCTGTTTTTTATTGATAGCAGGAATAGTTATTTCATTGGCTAATGTAACTACACTAACACTTTTAGTATTTGTTAATAATTCAAGAGGTCCATTGGACTTAGTAACTGTATAAATTTTGGACCAGGCAATATAAATTTTCTTTCTGACAATTAAGCCTCGATGTATGATAACACCACTATCATTTATTTTGATACCTAACATTTTATACTCTAAGGGGGTATAGATGAGCATAAGGATTAATAAAAAAACGATTAATACTATTGCTAAATATGTAATTATATTATGCATTTCTGAACTAAGTTTTAAGAGATACTGTGAACCAATAATTATTGCCAAAATAGCTATCATAACAATTGAATAGATTGCTCTAATTATAATTAATTTGCTAGAAGTTTGATATTTCATAGTATTTCCTCCATATTTTGATATCCAATCTATTTTGATGTCAATTATACCATTGTAATACGTAAATGCAACAGTATAATTAGTGCTGGATTGTTTTTCTTGACAACATGTCGTAATATATAATTCAAGCTGATATATAACATGATGAGGTAATATATTAATATGGTTTATTTTCAAAAAATGACTCCGGAAGGTTATAAAAAAATTGAAACTGAAATCGCTGAATTAAAAAAGGATCGTCCCAGGAGAATAAAGATCTTGCAAGAAGCTCGTAGTTTAGGAGATTTATCCGAAAATTCTGAATATACTGAGGCTAAGCGAGATCTGGGGCATTTACAAAGTCGGTTGCGGTTTTTGAATAAGCAATTACAATATGCTCAAATAGTACAAAAAAATAATGATGGTGTGATTGATTTAGGGTCTCAAGTTGAAATTCAATTTGAAGATGAAGTAGAAATAGAACCATATACAATCGTCGGCACCTTAGAAGCTGATGTAATAGACAATAAGATATCATTTGATTCGCCTTTAGGTGCAGCTTTAATGCATAAAAAAGCAGGAGATTTAGTCAAAGTAAATGCACCTGCTGGTAGTTATCAAGTTCGGATTATTTCTGTAAAATAAATTTGTACTAATCAAAATAATATATCAATATTTTTTAAAAGAGTTAAAACTTTGCATAGTAAAAGCATCTATCATTTTTGATAGATGCTTTTTTATCTTTCAGATAATGTTAAAGGCATCCGCTTAAGGATAAATTGAGCAACTACAATCATAAAGAGTGTGATAACAATTGCAATTAAAATATCTAACCAATTGAAAATACCAAACGCAACAGTACGAATTGCCTTTAGTTGATAAGACAATGGGTTAATAGCTGACAACACCTTAATAATAAATGGTGAATGCGAATTGAATACATATAAAGTAGGAGCAGCATATGAAATTGGAGAAAATAGAAGAGTCATAACTACATCACGCTGTTCATATGAGGAAATTCTAGTACTTAAAATGATTCCTAATGCAGACCAAAATTCTAATGAAATTAACAAGACTAAAAAAGATAGTAACAGGAGACCAATATTATAAATACCTCCTGTAAATCCTCCCAAAATAAGTAAAATGCCACTTTGAAAAAGAAGGCCGATCATTGGGAAAAAGCTCATTCCAGTAATATAATGCCAAGGCTGAACACCATTAGTAAATTTAATAGCTAATAAACCATATTCTTTATCCACTGTTGAACGGTACATTGCTTGAGACATTTGCGTAGTCATGAAAAATGTAAGTACACCAGTTAAAGCATATTTATTATAAGAAATTGTTAATCCTGCATAATGAACGGCTGATAAATTTTCATTCAATGCCATAACAAGTAAGCCATAAGTGATTAAAGGTTCCATTAACATAGATAAAAGTAAGCCCTTATTATGCTTAAATGCTCGCCATTCATTGTTTGCCACTATTTTAATTGATTTCAAACCTAATGATTGATGTCTAAATTGTTTTGGATTCATTTATTTTCCTCTTTCTTTTAGGTATTTTTCTCTTAAACTCGTGCTATCGTTTAAAAAATTATTTAATGAACCAAAATATTTTTGAACATGGTCATTAATAAATAAAACTTGAGTTGCATAATCTTCTAATAACGTTAAATCGTGAGAAGATGTTAATACTAGAGCACCTTTTTCTACTTCTTTTTTTAAATACTTAAATAAGTTTTCAGAAGTTTCAACATCTAATCCTGTTGTCGGTTCATCTAAAATATATAATTTTGGTTTTCTAGCTATTTCTCTAGCAATTTGAACTCGCTGTTGTTGACCGCCTGAAATGTGGTCTACTGCTTTATCTTTTAGACTATATAAATCTAGGAGCTGTAAAGCCTCTTTAGCATATTTTTGTGCAGTACTTAAATTATATCCAGCAAGTAATGGTCCTTGAATTACATTATCTAGTACATTTGTATACCAATCTATTAGTTGACTTTGTGGACTAAAACCCACGTCATTAAACATATTCTTTTTAGTAGATTTTAATTCCCAACTAATCTTTCCGCTTAGAGGAGTATTAATTCCTATAAGTGTATTAATTAATGTAGATTTGCCAGCACCATTAGCCCCTATTAGGGCTATAAATTCCCCCTTATTTAGTTTGAAATCTAAGTTTTTAACTACGGTTGTGTCTTTATACCCAATTGTTAAATTTGATACATCAATCATAATTACATCTCCATTTCTTAAAAAAATAAAGTTCAATTTTTCATTGACTTTAATTTTATATCAATGTTATTATTATTTCAAATAAAAAATAAAAATAAAATAATAGCTATGTAAAAAAACGGTGTGATGATTGCCAAAAATTTACAATTTATCACTTGCAAACCATTACCTAAGGAAGTAGATATTTTATATCACTCTTTATTAGATGAATTCATTTATTGAAAGGAGGGTTGTGGTATGTCAGCAGGATATATTTATTAAGAATTGCGTCTACAAAAAGTTCGCAACAAGGCGGTTAATTACTTGCCAACAGACGCATAACAGGTGGTTATATTATATAGCCACCTGTTTTTATATTCATGGATTAGTTACTTTTATTAATTATTTTGTGTCTTCATTTAAGCGACTTATGAGTCCATTAAACCTTATTTTTGAAACAACAAAAAAAGACCTGACATTGAAGGCCATTTTTTGTGATGTGAGTGTAATACTATACACCTTCATTTTAAACTTATTTAATTAAATAGTCTAAAAAATTTTTTTATTTACAATATTTTTTTGATTTGCTCTAGAGTTTGATTAGCATTGAGCTGGCTGTATAGATCTATGCTGATATATCTAACTAGTATTTTATTATTTGATTTTTGTAAAATTAATTCATTAACCTGATCTCTTAGGTATGCTAGTTGCGGAGCAAGTAATAATAGGTCGGTTTTTTGCTGCTTGATTATATCGGCGATTTGTGAAGCTGTAGTCGATTCTATTGTGATTGCGTCGTCTGTTATTAATTGCTTAATTTTTGTTACTAATATCGATGCAGATAGACCAGTAGTACAAGCAATAGTTACCTTTTTATTCATCTTTTTCTTCTTTCATGTCTTGTAGTTATTTCAAAGTATGGATTAAAAAATTATCGATGTCAATGTTAGTCAATGTTGTATTTGATATAATAATTTAAGAATAAAACAAAGGAATGAAGACTGTGAATACTCCAAAATCTTTTCAAGGCAATATAGTTCGTTATAGTGTTTATTTAGTTATTTATTTATTTTTATATGCCTGCATTTATCAGGTAATTCATATTGCTCGGGTTAATTGGCTAATTGATATACCTATTTTAATTTTTGTGCTCCTCGGTTTGTTTTTTTATACCAGAAGATATAATAAAGAACAACGCTATTTTGAGAAAAAGACAGAGATAACACTAGCAAGTGATTATAAATTAATTGTTGGGGCAACAATTTTGTTAATTGCTTTTCGTTTGTTGATAGCTTATTTTCAATTTAAAAAGTATGTACCTTTTACTAGGAATCAGTTATTTTACCTGCAACATGAAAACAATGATTTGTTTTGGCTATTGATAATTTATCAAGGTTTGTTCTTGTCGGTTATGCAACAGTTTTTAGGGATTGGCTTTTTCTTTAATTACTTTTTCCGTAAGCAAACATTCTTTCATGCTATGGTAGGTATTTTAATGTCAGCCTTATTTTTTGCCTTTCTTAATCTTCAATTTTCTTTGCTATGGTTTATTATTAATTTCGCCTTTGGCTATTTTTTGGCCTTATTTTATTTATATTCACAGTCATTTCTTTGGACTATTTATTTTGCAATACTAAATAGTATCTTTTGGATTATTTTGCTATAAAAAAAGACGGCTTAGACCGTCTCTTTTCATAAGCGGATAGCGTGAATCGAACCCGCATCCCCAGCTTGGGAAGCTGGTATTTTACCATTAAACTATACCCGCTTAACAAGAGCTATTATAGCATGATATTCCCATTTTTGACAATTGATTATTTGCATCTAGGCATGAAGATAACAATAATATATTTAAAGCAATTGCCTTTTTTGCTAAAATGTAGTCATTATGATTGGACTACGCTAAGGAGATAATATTTATGAAAAAAGTTTTACTAACTGGGGATCGACCTACAGGTAAGTTGCATATTGGACATTATATTGGATCATTAAAAAATCGTGTTAAATTACAAAATTCAGGTGAATATGCCCCATATATTATGATTGCTGATACGCAAGCATTGACTGATAATGCCCGTAATCCGGAAAAAATTAAAAACAGCTTAATTCAAGTCGCATTAGACTATTTAGCTGTTGGACTAGATCCTGAGAAATCTACTATTTTTGTTCAGTCACAAATTCCAGCATTATTTGAATTGACGGCATATTTTATGGATTTGGTTACTGTTGCTAGACTGCAACGTAATCCAACTGTTAAAAATGAAATCAAACAGAAAGGATTTAACGATTCTTTGCCGATTGGTTTTTTAAATTATCCAGTTTCACAAGCTGCAGATATTACAGCCTTTAAGGCCTCTATTATTCCAGTAGGCGATGATCAAGAACCTATGCTGGAACAAACTAGAGAAATTGTTAGAACATTTAATAGTGTTTATGGTAAAGAAATCTTAGTTGAACCTAAGGGATATTTTCCTCCTAAGGGACATGGGCGGTTGCCAGGTATTGATGGAAACGCTAAGATGTCTAAATCATTAAATAATGCGATATATTTGTCTGATGATAGTGAAACTGTCAAGAAAAAAGTAATGTCTATGTATACTGATCCTGATCATATTCACGTTCAAGATCCTGGCAAAGTGGAAGGCAATACAGTATTTACTTACTTGGATGTATTTGATCCTGATAAAGATAAAGTTGCATCATTAAAGGAACAATATCAAAAAGGTGGTTTAGGTGATGTTAAATTGAAACAATATCTTTACCAAGTAATAGAAGCTGAATTGATGCCGATAAGAGAGCGTCGTGCAAATTTTGCTCAAAATACTGCTGAAGTATATGAGATGTTGCAAGAAGGATCACGTAAAGCCAATGTAGTTGCCAATCAAACTTTAGCAGAAGTTAGAGAAGCAATTGGCCTTAACTATTTTGACCATAAATAATAATTTGGGAGAAATAATAAAATGGTACGTGATAGAATTTCATGGCAACAATATTTTATGATGCAGGCTCTCGTAATCTCGCAACGTTCAACGTGTGATCGTGCACTTGTAGGTAGTGTTTTAGTTAAAGATAAACGGATGATAGCAACTGGCTATAATGGTAGTGTCACTGGGGAGCCTCATTGTGATGATGAGGGGCACTTAATGGTTGATGGACATTGTGTTAGAACTATTCATTCTGAAATGAATGCTTTAATTCAGTGTGCTAAAAATGGTATTTCTACTGAAGGGTGTGCAATTTATGTTACACATTTTCCATGCTTCAATTGTACAAAGGCGTTAGTTCAAGCAGGGATTGTAGAAGTTAATTATTATTATGATTATCGTGATAATCCTCTAGTTATGGCCCTTTTATCTGACAAACATATCAAGGTTCAAAAAATCAATATAGATAGAAAATATCTACATAATTTAGAAAAAAGCTTAGAGATATGAAAACTAGAGTATTATTATTTGTTTTTGTTTTGTGGATTTCATTATGTTTTACTTCAGTTTCAGCTGTAGCATCTGGTCCGATTAAAGTTTCTGATAAATTAATTGAACGGATTAATCACAAAAACAAATGTTATGCTAAGACACCGCTAAAAATAAGATTGACATTGATTAGTATGCCTTCTCAACACTCTGAACAGGTTCAAAAGGTTAAAAATAATCAGGTGTTGATATTGCTGATGGATAACGATCTTAGAATTAAGGTGGGGTCAAAAATGCAAAAAATTTTATCTGTTAGTAAATGTAATGCCATTATTTTATATGTAAGTAAATATTTGCGAAGCAATGATAAAATTAAACAAAATCAAGGATTGGAAAAAGCTGTTAATGCTATATATACCATAATTGATCAAGAATATAATCTACCTTTTGATAGTTCCGATTTGACATCAAAAGAAATGGATAAAATACTTCATCCGCAAAGAAATAATTTGATTTGGACAGTAGTAGTGGTTGTAATCTTCTCCTTTATAATTACATATACGCAACGCAGAAGATTCTCATTGTGATTTATTGCAAAATAAACTTGACATTTTTAATCTTAGTTCTTAGAATGATTATGTCACAACTAAATAGATGAATTTGAACTGTTAGGTGAGACTCCTACGTGAAAATATGCTGTTGCCCAGCAACATCCAGAGATGCCAACGGGTTAAACAGGGATCGTCGATTTAAGGCCCTCCCCAGACAGCTGGTTACTAACTTTGTAGTAACGTTACGTCACGTAGTGTTAAAACTGAACGACGAGTGAATTAATATTCGCCTTGGAGAAAAAGGGGTCAATACAGTTTTCGTATTGGTCTCTTTTTTCAGTTTGTAGTAGAAAGGATGTTGAATAGAATGTTAAAGATAAATACTTCGCCAAAGAATCAGACCAATGATACTTCTTTAGTTAAGAAAATTGCCAGAGAAGACAAAGTCGCGACGCTATATCGTATGCAGACAACTCTTAATGGTTTAACTCAAGAAGAAGCTAGTAAAAGATTAGCCAAAAATGGTCCCAATGAAATTGCAGTTGATAAGCATAATAATAAGTTGCATTTCTTATTTGAAGCATTTTTGACACCCTTTACTATAGTATTGTTAATTTTAGCTACTATGTCATTGTTCACAAATTATATTTTTGTGGCACCAAGTGATAAAGATTTAAGTACTGTCATTATCATGTTGACTATGGTATTTATATCAGGAATCACCAGTTTTGTGCAAAATGTTAAAACTAATGATGCAGTAGAAGCATTGCTTAATATGGTTTCTGTTACTACCAATATCAGGCGTTCGAACCAAGATCGAGAATATCCTACTAAAGAAGTTGTAGTTGGCGATATTATTAATGTTGCTGCAGGTGATATGGTTCCTGCCGATATGCGTTTATTAAGAAGCAAAGACTTGTTTTGTTCGTCTAGTTCATTGAATGGAGAATCTAGACCTGTTGAAAAAATAGCTAATATTAAGCCAACGGATGCTCAAATAGATGAATATTTAGATTATCCAAATATTCTATATGAAGGAACTACCATCGTTTCTGGCTCCGGAATGGGAGTAGTCTTTGCGACTGGTGATAATACAGTATTTGGTCGTGTTGCTCAAAGTATTTCTAAAAATAATATTAAAGAGACAACATTTGATGTTGGTATTAAGCACATTTCTGAACTTTTATTAACAATGACTGCTGTGATTGCACCTCTTGTATTTTTAATTAATGGTTTAACTAAAGGTGATTGGTTAAGTGCTTTGATTTTTGCTATTGCTACTGCCGTTGGTTTAACCCCAGAAATGCTACCAGTAATTGTAACTAGTAACCTTGTTAAAGGTTCAGTTGAGATGTCTAAGCATGGCACCATTGTCAAAAAAATGAATTCTATTCAGAATTTTGGATCTGCGGATATTTTATGTACTGATAAAACTGGAACCTTGACGCAAGATAAAGTTGTTTTGGAAAGACATTACAATCTAGCTTTAAAAGAGAAAAAACATGTACTAGAGCTTTCATATTTAAATTCTTACTATCAAACAGGAATGAAAAATTTGATAGATAAGGCTATTATCGAAGCCGCTGGTGATGAGTTGGATATTAATGATTTGCAACATCGTTATAACAAAATTGACGAAATTCCGTTCGATTTTAAACGTAGAAGAATGAGTGTTGTTGTTGCTAATGATAACAATGAACATATTTTAGTTACTAAAGGTGCAGCTGAAGAGATGATATCCTGTTCTACTAAAATGGAGGTAGATGGTCAAGTAAAACCGTTAACCGATCAAAGAAAGAAACAAATTTTAGCGGATATTGCTGAAATGAATGATGATGGGTTAAGAGTTGTTTTATTAGGATATAAGATGAATCCAGCACCTGTTGGGGAATTCTCAGTTGATGATGAGAGTGAATTAACTTTAATTGGCTTTTTGGCATTTTTAGATCCACCTAAGGAAAGTGCTAAAGCAGTTATTGAAAATCTGAAGCATGATGGAATAACAATTAAAATCCTTACTGGAGATAATGCAGCTGTTACACGTAATGTAGGGTTGCAGGTAGGATTAAATGTAGACACTATTTATACTGATAGTGACTTTGTTGGCAAGACTCATGAAGAAATGAAGAAAATGGTTGAAGAGTGTGATATTTTTGTAAAATTATCACCAGAATCGAAAGCTAGAATCATTCAATTATTGAAGGAGAATGGACATACTGTAGGTTATATGGGTGATGGAATTAATGATGCACCTGCTATGAAATCAGCAGATGTTTCCATTTCTGTAGATACAGCAGTCGATATTGCTAAAAAATCTGCCGATATTATTTTATTACATAAGGATCTATTAATTCTGGAAAATGGTGTTCGTATTGGTAGGCAAATTTTCGGTAATACCATGAAATATATTAAGATTACATTATCATCTAATTTTGGTAACATTTTATCAATCTTAGTAGCCTCTTCTTTCCTACCATTTCTACCTATGTTGCCACTACAGTTATTAATTTTAGATTTACTATATGGTACGTCCTGCTTGTCTATTCCATTCGATACTATGGATAAACAATATTTGGATGTTCCACGTAAGTGGAGTACACGAAAATTACCAAAATTTATGTTTTACTTTGGACCAGTGTCATCTATTTTTGATATCATAACATTTGCTTTATTGTTCTTTGTTATATGTCCAACTGTTGTTGGTGGGCAATATAGCCAACTGGCTGCAAGTCAAAAAACTATTTTTGCGACTGTATTTACTGCAGGATGGTTTATTGAATCACTATGGACGCAAGAGATTGTAATTCATGCATTGCGTGATCCAAAGATACCATTTTTACAACAAAGACCTTCAGTCATAGTTGCTTTATCCACAATTCTTACATCGATTTTTGGAACAGTGTTACCATTTGTGCCAAGTATTGCGAAAATGATGAAATTTGGAGAATTGCCAGGATATTATATAATATTGGTATTTATTTTACTGGTGATGTATATTTTGTTAACGACAATAATCAAAAAACAGTATTTAAAATCAGAACAGTTTTTAATTTGATATATATGAAAAAAGAGGATTTATCCTCTTTTTTTGTATATAATTTTTATTACTTAAATTATCTGGTTTGTACTATGTTATACTAGCATTAATTGAAAAAAAGGAGATATTTATATGGCTGAAAAAAAGACTTTTTATATCACTACGCCGATATATTATCCATCAGGTAAATTAACTATAGGAAATGCTTATACGACTGTTGCTGCTGATGCAATGGCTCGTTATAAGCGTAATGAAGGTTTTGATACTTTCTTTTTAACTGGTACAGATGAACACGGTCTTAAAATTGAGCAAAAAGCTGAAGCTCAGGGAATAAAACCGCAAGAATTTGTGGATAATATGGCATTATCATATAAGAAATTGTGGAAACTATTGGATATTTCTTACGATAAATTTATTAGAACTACCGATCAAGAACACGTTTTGGCAGTGCAAAAAATTTTTGAACGTTTGCTTAAACAAGGCGATATTTATTTAGGTGAATATCAAGGTTGGTATTCAGTTGAAGATGAAGAATATTTTACTGAGTCACAACTTGCTGAAGTTTACAAGGATGATTCAGGCAAGGTAATTGGCGGTAAGGCACCTTCTGGTCACGAAGTTAAATTGATTAAAGAACCTTCATACTTTTTCAGAATGAGTAAATATGCTGACCGTTTATTGGAATATTATAAAGAAAATCCACAATTTATTTTGCCTAATTCGCGTGAAAAAGAGATGATTAACAACTTTATCAAACCAGGGTTAGAAGATTTATCAGTTACACGAACAACTGTTGATTGGGGTATTCCTGTTCCAAGTGATCCTAAGCATGTTGTGTATGTGTGGATTGATGCCTTGTCTAACTATATTTCTGCTTTGGGTTATAGTTCTGAGGATGATTCTTTATTTAAAAAATATTGGCCAGCTGATGTTCATTTAGTAGGTAAGGAAATTGTTCGTTTCCATACTATTTATTGGCCGATTATGTTAATGGCCTTAGATTTACCTTTACCAAAACAAATTTTTGGTCATGGTTGGGTATTGATGAAAGATGGTAAGATGTCTAAATCTAAGGGTAACGCAGTTTACCCTGAAATGATTGTTAACCGCTATGGTTTAGATGCCTTGCGTTACTATTTAATGCGTGCTATTCCTTTTGGCTCAGATGGTATCTTTACTCCTGAAGATTTTGTAGAAAGAGTTAACTTTGATCTTGCTAATGACTTAGGAAACCTTTTGAATCGAACTATTTCTATGATTAATCAATACCAAGATGGCTTGGTAGATCCTGTTTCTACCACTGAAGATGAATATGGCAAGCAATTAAAAGAATTGGCTAACAATACCATTAATCTTTATCATGAACAAATGGATGCTTTGCATTTTTCTAAAGCCCTTGATACTATTTGGGGGTTAATTTCACGTGCCAATAAATACATCGATGAAACTACACCTTGGGTTCTTAATAAAGAAGGCAAAGTTGACGAATTAAAGTGCGTTATGAGTAATTTAGCTGAAAGTTTACGTTTAATAGCTCTTTTGATTAGACCGATCATGACGCAAAGCCCTGTTCACATTTTTGAACAGTTAGGTTTATCCTTAGATGATGCTAATGCTACTTCTTTATGTTGGGGAGCTTATGGATGGCAAAACTATGTAACTAAAAATCCTAAGCCAATTTTCCCACGTTTAAATAATGAAGAAGAAATTAAATATATCAAACAGGAGATGGCTAAGGCCAAGCCTAAGAAGAGTACTCGTAGTGAGCAAAAGCAAACCAATAGTGAGATAACAATTGATGATTTTGCTAAAGTTCAATTGCAAGTTGCAGAAATACTTGCAGTGGCTCAAGTAAAAGGATCTAATAAATTATTAGCCTTCACTTTGGATTTAGGTGAAAAGGAACCAAGACAAATCTTAAGTGGTATTGCAGCTTTTTATCCAGAACCACAAGAATTAGTTGGTAAGAAAGTCTTAGCAGTTACTAATTTGAAACCTAGAAAGATGCTAGGTCAAGTAAGTCAAGGTATGTTATTATCTAGCGAAAAGAATGGTGTAGTTAAGTTAGTTATTGTTTCTAATGAACATGAAAATGGAGCTTTATTAGGCTAATGGAATTATTTGATTCACACATGCATCTTAATGATGAGCCTTTTCGTGGAAAAGAAGAATATTATTTAAAACGTGCTAAGCAACTAAATGTAGTTAGCGGTGTAGTTGCCGGACAGGATGCTGATTTTAATCGTAGAGCTATAGAATTAGCTGAAAGATTTTCGAATTTATATGCGACTGTTGGTTATTGCCCAGATGTGGCTACTAAGGTTGATGCTAAAGCATATGATGTTTTAATTAAAGAATTAACTAAGGATAAGGTTGTGGCATTAGGAGAGATCGGACTGGACTATTATTGGGATGAATCTCCTCGTTCAGTTCAACGTGATGTTTTTGCCCAACAGCTAGATTTGGCATATCAGATTAAGAAACCTGTTAACATTCATACTAGGGATGCCTTTGAAGATACCTATGATATTCTAAGCCAAAGTAAAGCCGGCGAGTATGGTGGCATTATTCATAATTTTAATGGTGATCCAGATTATTTGAAAAAGATTTTAGATTTAGGGATGTACGTTTCTTTTTCTGGTGTTGTTTCTTTTACTAAAGCAGTTGATGTTCATGCATCAGCTAAAGCAGTTCCTTTAGATAGATTTTTAATTGAGACTGATGCACCATATTTAACCCCTAAACCATATCGTGGCAGACAGAATGAAACAGGGTATGTTTATTATGTAGCACAAGCTATCGCTGATATTAAAAATATATCGTTAGAGGAGGTTGCTTTACATACATTTAATAATGCAATGAGGATTTATGGAATTACAAAATAAAAAAAGATTTGATGCAGTTGTTATTGTTGAGGGACGCGATGATACCAAAAGGTTAAAACAATATTTTCCAGGTATAGAGACTATAGAAACTAATGGCTCTGAAGTGTCGCAACAAACTATAACTACTATTGTTAATATTGCTAAAAAAAGAGATGTAATTATTTTTACTGATCCTGATTTTAATGGCGAGAGAATAAGAAAAATAATCCTTAAAGCAGTGCCGACTGCTAAGCAAGCATTTATTACTCGTAAAGAAGGTGAACCTACTAAGCGAGGAAATAGTTTAGGAGTAGAACATGCTTCTAAAGCTGCTTTGCAACGAGCATTATCCGATTTACATGAAGTAGATATTAAAGCCAATGCTATTTCTATTCAGCAATATGATGAGTTAGGATTAGGTATGGGTGATAATGCTAGAAAATTACGTGAAAAAGTAGGTATAGCATTAGGCGTAGGCTATGGTAATGCTAAACAATTTTACAAGAGATTGGCTATGTTTGGTATTAGTTATAATAAACTAAAAGAGGTGGTTAAACATGTCAAATAGCATTCCAATAGCAACGCCACTTAGGACTCGGGCGATTGTTAATCGTTATTTTATGAAAGCTAAAAAGAGTTTAGGTCAAAACTTTTTAGTTGACTTGCCGATCGTAAAAAAGATTATTGCCAGTGCTGGTGTTTTTGAAGGTTCACAAGTTATTGAAATAGGACCAGGTATAGGGTCATTAACAGAACAGTTATTATTAGCTGGTGCAAAAGTATTAGCTTATGAAGTTGATCCAGATTTACCTGATATTTTGTATAATGAATTACCTGCTCAAATAGGTAATTATGAACTTAATGATCGTTTTAGAATAATTATGAAAGATATTCTAAAAGCAGATTTTGCAACGGATATTGCTGATTATTTTGATGTAAATCAGCCAATTATCGTGGTTGCTAATTTGCCATATTATATAACTACACCTATAATTTTAAAATTGATGCATAGTCCTATTAAAATATCTCAGCTTACATTGATGATGCAAAAAGAAGTAGCGGAAAGAATTTCAGCTGCACATAAAAGTAAAGCGTATGGTCCCTTAACTATTGCAGTCAAGAAAGATATGGATGTTGATTTTGCCTTTGAAGTCAAAAGAACATCATTTATGCCTAGTCCCAAAGTTGATTCAGCTGTAGTGGTGTTAAAACCATTAGAACACAAACTTTTGATTGAACATGAAGATCTTTTTAATCAAATAGTAAAGTTAGCTTTTTCGCAAAGAAGAAAAACACTTAATAATAATTTGAAGTCTTTAATTAAAGATAAAGATGCCAGACAAAAATTGTTGAATGATCTTAATTTAGATAGTAATATTAGACCTGAAGAGTTGTCTATATTACAATATATTGAATTGTCAAAGAAAATATTTGAACAAAAATGATATGCCCCTTTTCTTATATTCTATTGCTTATAGGGCTTTTTTGTGATAGAATGGAATAGAGTTAGGGGTGGTGTCTAATGCCAATGTCATTGATGGCAATAAAGGAAAAATTGGATAATCATTTAGGGCAAGAACTTATCGTTATTGCTCAAGCTGGTAGAAAGAAAGTTATCAGACGTAAAGGTGTTCTGAAGAAGACTTATCCAGCGGTGTTTGTTGTTGATTTGGATCAGCAACAAAATAATTTTGAGCGAGTTTCGTATAGTTATACAGATTTGTTAACTAAAAATATCGAACTTGACTTTGATGTTATAAGCTAAATTGAAAGATAATGCGAACAATCACTAGTGTTTTAGTTAAAAATACTAGTGATTTTTTATTTTTTAGAGTATTATGTATTGTTGACTGAAGAGGTAATCTCTTATAAATTAATCATGTTTATTTAGGAAGGATTAATATGAAACGCTCAGAAAGATTAGTGGATATGGTGCAGTACTTGACGACACATCCACATACATTAATATCATTACCTTTTTTTGCTACTCGTTATGATTCTGCGAAATCATCTATTTCTGAAGATTTAGCAATTTTACGTAATACATTTGCTAAATATGAAATTGGCATTTTAGAAACTGTTGCTGGTGTTGCAGGTGGAGTTAGACTTATACCATTTATTGGGTTTAATACGGCAGAAGACTATTTAAAACAACTAGCTGATCGGATTGAAGATCCAGAAAGAATTTTGCCAGGTAATTTTATATATTTATCAGATGTTTTAGGTGATCCACAAGAATTAAGACATGTGGGTGAATTAATTGCTACGAAGTATGCTTATAGTAATGTTGATTATGTGATGACTATAGAAACTAAGGGTATCGCCATTGCTAATTCGGTTAGTCGCTTGTTAAATGTGCCTTATGTTCTAGTACGTAGGCGTCCTAAAATTACTGAGGGTGCAACAGTATCTGTTAATTATGTTGCTTCATCTAGTGATCGCGTAGAAAAAATGGAATTGGCTAAGCGTAGTTTGCCTGAAGGCTCAAATGTCCTAATTGTAGACGATTTTATGAAGGGCGGAGGGACTCTAAATGGTATGGAAGAATTAACTAAAGAGTTCAAATGTCATGTTGTTGGTATGTGTGTCCTATGTGAAGCAAGTAATCCAGTTAACAAAGTAGTTGATGATTATCAAACTTTAGTAAAAATTACGGAAGTTGATCGCTCAAAAGGGATTATAAAAGCTAAGCCGGGTAATTTGTTGGAACAAATTGATTTCCAAAAATTTCCAAAATAAAATAAAGATACCAAAATTGAAAGGAAATGTGCGATGAATAAATATGTTGTTATTTTAGCTGCAGGTAAAGGTACAAGAATGAAGTCCAAACTTTATAAGGTTTTGCACCAAGTATGTGGAAAGTCAATGGTTGAACATGTAGTTGATGCTGCTCAAGGTACAAATCCTGATAAAATAGTTACAGTTGTAGGGAATGGGGCTTCTGATGTTAAAAGCGTTTTAGCTGGTAAATCTGAATTTGCATTTCAAAAAGAACAATTAGGCACAGGACATGCTGTTTTAGCTACTGCAGACTTATTGAAAAATCTATCAGGATATACAATTGTTACTACAGGAGATACACCTTTATTTACTGCAGCTACTTTTAATGAATTATTTGAACAACATATTCAGCATAAAAATAGTGCTACAGTTTTGACTGCTATAGTTAAGGATCCTTTTGGTTATGGTAGAATAATTCGAGATGCAGCTGGTAATGTTTTACGTATTGTAGAACAGAAAGATTGTTCTGCTTCTGAAAGTGCTATCAATGAAATAAATACTGGTGTATTTTGTTTTGATAATAAAGAATTGTTTAGTGCTCTTCAAAAAGTTACTAACCATAATGCTCAAAAAGAGTATTACTTGACTGATGTTTTAGAAATTATGCGTGAAAAAGGATTAGTAGTTGGTGCTTGTCAGATGGCTGATTATACTGAAAGCTTGGGTGTTAATGATAGGATTGCTTTAGCTGAAGCAACTAAGTTAATGCAAAGACGTATTAATGAACAACATATGAAAAATGGTGTAACTTTAATAGATCCAGCCAATACTTATATTGATTGTGATGTTCAAATTGGTAGTGATACTATTATAGAACCTAATGTTGTTATTAAAGGACATACAATAATAGGAAATGAATGTTATATTGCATCTGGTTCCCGTTTGGTTAATGCTAGAATCGGTAATAATGTGACGATTACGTCGTCTACTATAGTTGATTCTACTATGCATGATAGATCTGATATTGGTCCTAATTCACATTTGCGTCCTAAATCAGAGATTATGTCGGGAGCTCATATTGGTAACTTTGTTGAAGTTAAAAAAGCAACTATAGGTGAAAATACTAAATTAGGTCATTTAACTTATGTTGGGGATGCTACTTTAGGAAAAGATATTAATGTTGGATGTGGTACTATCTTTTCAAATTACGATGGTGTTGAAAAATTGCATACTAATGTTGGAGACCATACTTTTATAGGAGCAGGTTCTACACTAATAGCACCTGTTAATATTGCTGATCATGCTTTTATTGCTGCAGATTCAACGATTACCAAGGACGTTGCTAAGTATGACATGGCGATCGCTAGGGGACGTCAAGTTAATAAGGAAGGATATTGGCATAAGTTACCATTAGCTAAAAATAAAGCTTGGGATTAGTACTTTTGAGAATTATGATAAATAAAATTATGCAGATATATATTTTTTTGTTATCATAGTAATGAAATGTTGCTTTGTTGTGTGGAGGAAATTATGTCGCAATTGGACAATGAAATAAAGATATTTGCTCTTAATTCAAACAAACCATTAGCAAAGAGTATTGCTGATACAGTGGGCGTTGAATTAGGCAAGTCGGATGTTAAGCGTTTTAGCGATGGTGAGATTCAAATCAATATTGACGAATCAGTACGTGGTAAAGATGTATTTTTAGTACAATCTACTAGTGCCCCCGTAAATGATAATTTAATGGAATTATTGATCATGATTGATGCTGTTAAACGTGCTTCAGCTAAAACAATAAATTTGGTCATGCCATATTATGGTTATGCTAGACAAGATAGAAAAACTAGGGCTCGTGAACCAATTACAGCAAAATTGGTTGCAGATATGTTGCAAGCTGCTGGTGCTACAAGAATTCTTTCATTAGATTTGCATGCACCACAAATTCAGGGATTCTTTGATATACCAGTTGATAATTTGATGGGTGCACCATTATTAGCAGATTATTTCTTAAGCCATGGATTAGAAAAAGACGCTGTCGTCGTTTCTCCTGACCATGGTGGTGTAACACGAGCACGTAAATTAGCAGAGTTTTTGAAGACATCCATTGCGATTGTTGATAAACGTCGGCCTAAAGCTAATGTTGCTGAGGTTATGAATATTATTGGAGACGTTAAAGGTAAGCGTGCCATTATTATTGATGATATGATTGATACAGCAGGTACTATAACGCTTGCTTCTCAAGCATTAATTGATGCAGGTGCTACTGAAGTTTATGCATCTGCTACACATGCTGTTTTATCAGGACCTGCAATTCAGAGACTGAATGATTCTCCGATTAAAAAATTGATTTTAACGGATTCCATTAATCAACCTGAAGAAAAACAATTGAGCAAAGCAGAATTAGTGTCTGTAGGACCACTAATGGGTAGAGCAATTAAATTTATTATTAATAATCAACCAGTAAGTCCATTGTTTGACACGCGTTTTCAAAAGTAAAAATCATAAAAATTAGGCTATCGATTAGTAGCCTATTTTTTATGTAAAAAAATAAAAAAAGATAAACAAAATATTGATATTGCAATAAAAATCTTGTACAATAATATACGTGTTGCTATGCAGTAACACGCTGTTGAGCTTAGACGCAAAAGGTTGCGGAATGCCCGGCTGCATTGCCACAGGGGCGTGCCGGTAATTTTTGCAGAGCTAGTCATCTTTTTAAAGAAGACGAAGGAGGTTATTAGATGGCAAGTCAACAAATTCGTATAAGACTTAAGTCTTACGAGCACAGTATTCTTGATGAATCAGCTGCTAAAATCGTAGCTACAGCACAAAGAACTGGTGCTGAAATATCAGGTCCAGTTCCATTGCCTACTGAAAGGACATTGTTTACAGTATTACGTTCACCACATAAGAACAAAGACTCACGTGAACAATTTGAAATTCGTACGCATAAGCGATTAATTGATATTGTGAATCCTACTCCAAAAACAGTGGATTCATTAATGAAGCTTGATTTACCAAGCGGCGTTGATATTGAGATTAAATTATAGTTTTTTAAAAAATATGGAGGTGTAATCATGACCAAAGGAATCTTAGGAAGAAAGGTCGGTATGACCCAAGTCTTCTCTAAAAATGGTATTTTGGTTCCGGTTACTGTTATTGAAGCTACTCCTAATGTAGTTTTACAAGTTAAAACTAATGAGTCAGACGGATATGAAGCAGTACAAGTTGGATACCAAGATGTTAGAGAAGTTTTGAGCAACAAACCGGCTAAAGGTCATGCTGCAAAAGCAAAGACAGCCCCTAAGCGCTTCATCAGAGAAATCCGCGATGTGGAGCTTGAGGGATACGAAGTCGGCTCAGAAATTAAAGTGGATACATTTAGTGAAGGTGACGTAGTTGACGTTACTGGAACTTCAAAGGGTCATGGTACTCAAGGTAACATTAAACGTTGGGGACAATCTAGAGGTCCTGAAACTCACGGTTCAAGATATCACAGAATTCCAGGTTCAATGGGTTCTATTATCAACCGCGTACCTAAGGGTAAAAAGTTACCTGGTCACATGGGTGGCAAGCAAGTAACTGTTCAAAATTTAGTAATCGAAAAAGTAGTTCCGGAAAAGAATGTTTTACTTATTAAAGGTAACGTTCCCGGTGCAAAAAACTCATTAATTATTGTTAAGTCTGCTGTTAAGGCAGCTAAATAGGAAGGAGGACTAGAATGGCTATAAAAGTTATCGACCAAAAAGGCAAATCTGTTGGTGAAGTAGATTTAAATAAATGCATTTTTGAAGTTGAACCTAATGATAGCGTTGTTTTTGAAGCAATCATTAGACAAAGAGCTGGTAAGCGTCAAGGTACTCATGCTACTAAGAATAGATCAGCTGTTAGCGGTGGTGGTAAGAAACCTTGGAAGCAAAAGGGTACGGGACGTGCTCGTCAAGGATCTATTAGAGCACCACAATGGCGTGGTGGTGGTACTGTATTTGGCCCAACTCCTCGCTCATATAAAGTTGATATGCCACGTAAAGCACGTCGCTTAGCTATTAAGTCAGTTCTTTCTCAAAAAGTTGCTGACGGCAATTTGATCGTTCTTGATCAATTAACTTTGGCTACACCTAAAACTAAAGATTTGAAAGCTATTTTCAGTGCTATCAAAGTTTCAGGTAAGGTATTAGTAGTATCTGATGACAAGAATGTTCAATTATCGGGTAAGAATTTACCACAAGTAAAAGTTGTACCTGTTAATGGATTAAATGTTGTTGATGCGGTTGACTATGAAAAATTGTTATTGACTCAAGACGCTATTAAGAGAATTGAGGAGGTATTGGCATAATGGATGCACATGATATCATCTTACGCCCTGTAGTTACCGAAAAGTCAATGGACTTGATGGATGACAAAAAGTACACATTTGATGTATTAGTATCTGCAACTAAAACACAAGTTCGTAATGCTGTTGAAGAAGTTTTTGACGTTAAAGTAAAAAATGTAAACATTATGAATGTTCGTGGTAAGGATAAGAGAGTCGGTCGTTATACTGGTAAGACTGCTCGTCGTAGAAAAGCAATCGTTACTCTTACTGAAGATTCAAATTCAATTAAGATCTTCAATGATAACGAATCAAAGGAAAAATAATAGGAGGTCAGTCAATTGGCAATTATTAAATATAAGCCAACTACAAACGGAAGACGTAACATGACTACTTCTGACTTTGCTGAAATAACTAAGAAAAAGCCTGAAAAGACTTTACTTGAGTCTCAAAGTCACAAAGCTGGACGTAATTCATATGGTCATATTACTGTAAGACACCGTGGTGGTGGCCACAAGCAAAAGTACCGTATTATTGACTTCAAACGTAACAAAGATGAAGTAAAAGCAGTTGTAAAGGCAATTGAGTATGATCCAAATAGAACAGCAAATATTGCTCTTGTTCATTATACTGATGGTGTTAAGTCTTATATCTTGGCACCCAAAGGTCTAACTGTTGGTACGGTTATAGAATCAGGTAAAGGTTCTGATATTAAGCCAGGTAATGCTTTACCATTAGCAGATATACCTGCAGGTACTGAAATTCATAATATTGAATTGAAGCCAGGCAAAGGTGGCCAATTAGTAAGAAGTGCTGGTACATCTGCACAAGTGTTAGGTCAAGATGGCAGATATACTTTAGTAAGATTACAAAGTGGTGAAGTTAGAAAGATTTTATCTACTTGCCGTGCAACAATTGGATTAGTTGGGAATGAACAACATTCTTTGATTCAACTTGGTAAAGCAGGTCGTAGTCGTTGGTTGGGCAAGCGTCCTCAATCACGTGGTTCTGTAATGAACCCTAACGATCACCCACATGGTGGTGGTGAAGGTAAAGCACCAGTTGGACGTACTCAACCTATGACACCATGGGGTAAGAAGTCTCGTGGTATCAAGACTAGAAACAGTAAAGCAAGCAGTGAAAAGCTTATTATTCGTCATCGCAAGGGTAACAAATAGTTAGACAGAAGGAGGGTTATTAATGAGCCGTAGTATTAAAAAAGGACCATTTGCTGATTCACATCTTATAAAGAAGATTGAAGCACAAGAAAGTTCTGAGAAAAAGCAAGTAATTAAAACCTGGTCACGTCGTTCAACTATTTTTCCTTCTTTTGTTGGTTACACAATAGCTGTTTACGATGGTAGAAAACATGTTCCAGTTTATGTTACTGAAGATATGGTTGGTCACAAGTTAGGCGAATTTGTTCCTACAAGAACTTTTCGTGGTCATAAGTCAACTGCTGATAAGGCAACTACTACTAAGTAAGAAAGGAGAAACTTATAAATGGCAGAACAAATTAATTCAGCTAGATCTGAAGCAAGAACTGTTCGTATCGCTCCTAGAAAAGCCCGCTTGGTTGTAGACCTTATTCGTGGCAAGAGCGTTGCGGAAGCTTTGGCAATCTTAGAATTTACTCCAAGATCAGCTTCTCCAATCGTTAAAAAGGTTTTGAAGTCAGCTATTGCAAATGCTGAACATAACTATGATCTTGAAAGTGCGAACCTTTACGTATCTGAAGCATATGTAAATGAAGGTCCAACTTTAAAGAGATTTCGTCCACGTGCTAAAGGTTCTGCTTCTCCAATTAACAAGAGAACCAGTCACGTAGTCGTTAAAGTATCTGTTAAAAACGATTAAGGGAGGCAAAATTAATGGGTCAAAAAATTAACCCAAATGGTTTCCGTCTTGGTATTAACCGTGATTGGGAAGCTAAATGGTATGCTGGTAAAGATTACGCTAATAATTTAAATGAAGATTTACGTATTAGAAAATACATTGAACAAAAATTAGCTGATGCATCCATTTCTAATGTTGAAATTGAACGTGCTGCAAATAGAATTAATCTTTCTATTCATACTGCTAAACCTGGTATGGTAATTGGTAAAGGCGGAAAAGAAGTTGAAGAACTTAGAACACGTCTAAATACTATTACAGGTAAAAATGTTCATATAAATATTGTTGAAATTAAAAAGCCTGATTTAGAAGCAAAATTAGTAGGCGAAAGTGTTGCTAAACAACTTGAAGCAAGAATTGCTTTCAGACGTGCTACTCGTAAGGCTACTCAAAGATCAATGCACGTTGGTGCTAAAGGTATTAAGGTTCAAACTGCAGGTCGTTTAAACGGTGCAGATATGGCTAGAAGAGAATGGCATACTGAAGGTAGTGTTCCTTTACATACTTTGAGAGCAGATATCGATTATGCATGGGTTGAAGCAGCAACCACTTACGGTCAAATTGGTGTAAAAGTTTGGATTAATCGTGGTGAAATTTTACCACAACGTAAGAATAAGCCTGTTGCTTCTAAGAAAGCGAAGGGAGGAAACTAATAGTGTTAGTACCTAAGCGTGTAAAGCACCGTCGTGAATTTCGTGGAAAGATGCGTGGTGAAGCAAAAGGTGGAAAGACTATAGCATTCGGTGAATATGGTTTACAAGCTGTTGAATCATCATGGATTACTAATAGACAAATTGAAGCAGCACGTATTGCTATGACGCGTTATATGAAACGTGGTGGCCGTGTATGGATCAAAATTTTCCCACATAAATCATATACCGCAAAAGGTGTAGGTGTACGTATGGGTTCCGGTAAAGGTGCCCCTGAAGGTTGGGTAGCAGTTGTAAAGAGAAGCAAGATCATGTTTGAAATTGGTGGCGTTTCAGAAGACGTTGCACGTGAAGCATTAAGACTTGCTTCTAACAAACTCCCAATCAAAACTAAGTTTGTTAAGAAGAATGTGGAAGTAGGTGGCGAATCTAATGAAGACTAAAGATATCAGAGCTTTAACCACTGATCAAATGTTAGAAAAAGAAAAGCAATATAAAGAAGAACTCTTTAACTTGCGTTTCCAACAGGCAACCGGTCAATTAGAAAACACCGCTCGCTTGAAAAAAGTCCGTAAGAATATTGCCAGAATAAAGACTATTCTGAGCGAGAATAACTAGTTGGTGGAAGGGAGTTATTAACTTGAGCGAAACTAACGAAAGAAATCGTCGACATGTATATCAAGGTCGTGTTGTTTCTGATAAGATGGACAAAACTATAACAGTTGTTGTTGATACTTATAAGAATCACCCAGTTTATAAGAAGCGTATTAAGTATTCTAAGAAATACTATGCTCACGACGAAAAGAACGAAGCTAAAATTGGCGATATTGTTCGCATCATGGAAACCCGTCCATTATCACATGCGAAGCGTTACCGTCTAATTACGATCGTTAAGAAGTCTATTTAAGTCTCAATTTTGAGGGGAGGATAATCTAGTGATCCAACACGAAAGTCGTTTAAAGGTTGCTGACAACTCTGGTGCAAGAGAATTGCTTGTAATTAAAATATTAGGCGGTTCTACTCGTAAAACCGGTAATATCGGTGATATTGTAGTTTGTGCTGTAAAACAAGCAACACCGGGTGGCGTTGTCAAAAAAGGCGATGTTGTTAAAGCAGTTATTGTTAGAACTAAATCAGGTGCACGTCGAGAAGATGGTTCTTACATTAAGTTTGATGAAAATGCTGCAGTTATCATTAATGCAGATAAGAGCCCTCGTGGTACTCGTATTTTTGGACCAGTTGCTCGTGAATTGCGAGAACACGATTTTATGAAGATCGTGTCACTTGCTCCTGAAGTATTATAAAGATATAGGGAGGTGCACTGATGTTTGTAAAAACAGGTGACAAAGTTAAGGTTATTGCCGGCAACGACAAAGGCAAGGAAGGTATTGTTCTTTCAGTTAATGCTAAGACTAACCGAGTTGTTGTTAAGGGCATCCACAAGGTAAAGAAACATGAAAAGCCATCACAAACTAATGCCAATGGTGGTGTAGTTGAAAAAGAAGGTTCAATTCATGTTTCAAATGTAAAAGTTATTGAAAAAGCTAAAAAAGAAGATAAGAAATAGGGAGGAGGACTCAAATGGCAAATACATTATTAGAAAAATACAAAAAAGAAATAGCACCAGCATTGAAGGAAAAATTCAATTACTCATCAACTATGCAAATTCCAAAGATTGAAAAGATTGTGTTGAACATGGGTGTCGGTGATGCTGTTTCTAACGCAAAAAATCTTGATGAAGCTGTTGAAGAATTAACTTTAATTTCAGGTCAAAAACCTCTAATTACTAAAGCTAAAAAATCAATTGCCAACTTCCGTTTACGTGAAGGTATGTCTATTGGTGCTAAGGTAACACTTAGAGGAGATAGAATGTATGACTTTTTATATAAGTTAATTAATGTTTCACTCCCACGAGTTCGTGACTTCCGTGGTGTTAGTTCTAGATCATTTGATGGTCGTGGTAACTATACCCTAGGTGTCAAAGAACAGTTAATTTTCCCTGAAATCGATTATGATAAGGTTAATCGTGTTAGAGGGTTAGATGTTGTTATTGTAACTACTGCCAAATCAGATGAAGAAGCACATGAACTTCTTGCACAATTTGGTATGCCTTTTAGTAAATAATTTGGAGGACAATTAATGGCTAAAACATCTCAAATCGTCAGAAATCATCGTCCTGCTAAGTTTTCTTCACGTGAATACACACGTTGTGAAAGATGTGGACGCCCACATTCTGTATATCGTAAATTTAAATTATGTCGTATTTGCTTGAAAGATTTAGCACACAAGGGTCAAATTCCTGGTCTTAAAAAGGCAAGTTGGTAATTAACGATAAAGGAGGCAATTTTTAAATGGTCATGACAGATCCGATTGCAGATTACTTAACTAGAATCAGAAATGCTAACATGGCAAAGCATGAATCAGTTGTAATTCCTGCATCATCAATGAAAAAATCACTTAGTGAGATTTTAAAGCAAGAAGGCTTCATTCGTGATTACCAAGTTGAAGAAGACAATAAACAAGGATTAATTACAGTCTTCTTGAAATATGGTCCTAACAATGAGCGTGTTATTTCAGGCTTGAAACGTATTTCAAAACCTGGATTAAGAAATTATGTGAGTGCAGAAAACTTACCTAAAGTTCTCAATGGATTAGGTATTGCCATCATCTCAACTTCTGCTGGTATTATTACCGATAAAGAAGCAAGAGAAAAGAATGTTGGTGGCGAAGTTATCGCATATGTTTGGTAATTAGGACAGAGAGGAGAACTATTAATGAGCCGTATTGGTTTAAAGGTTATTAACGTTCCTGAAAGCGTCACAGTTACCAAAAATGGTGACAATATCACTGTTAAGGGACCAAAGGGTGAACTTACTAGATATTTTGATCCACGCATCATTTTTGAACAAAAAGATGGCGAAATAACTTTCAGTCGTTCTAGTGAGTCAGATAAAGCTCTTCATGGTACATCAAGAGCTAATCTTGCTGCAATGATTGAAGGTGTTAATACAGGCTACGTTAAGAAATTAACATTAGTAGGTGTTGGATACCGTGCAAATGCACAAGGTAAAAAATTAACATTAAATGTTGGTTATTCACACCCAGTTGAATTTGAAGCACCAGAAGGTGTAACAGTTACTACTCCAGCAGCAACTACTATTCAGATTGAAGGTATTTCAAAGCAAGTTGTTGGTCAATTTGCTGCAGAAATCCGTGATGTAAGACCACCTGAGCCGTATAAAGGTAAAGGTATTCGTTACGAAGATGAATATGTACGCCGCAAGGAAGGTAAAACAGGTAAATAATAAATAGAAATTTTTGAGGTGAAATTGTGATTTCAAAACCAGATAAAAACAAGTTGCGCGCAAAGCGCCACAGACGTATTCGTGGTAAAATTTCTGGTACTGCAGAGCGCCCACGCTTAAGTATTTTTAGATCAAACAAAAACATCTATGCTCAATTAATTGATGACGTAGAGGGTGTAACGCTCGCAAGTGCCTCAACAAATGATAAAGCTATTACAGCTGAAGGTTCTAAGATTGAACAGGCAGCTCAAGTAGGTAAGGCTTTAGCTGAAGCAGCATCTAAGAAAAACATTAAGACAGTAGTTTTTGATAGAAGTGGTTACTTGTATCATGGTCGTGTTGCCGCTCTTGCTGAAGCAGCTCGTGAAAACGGATTAGAGTTTTAGGAAAGGAGAATTAACTAATGGCAAACCACAACGATTCTCGTAAAGATCGTAAAAAAGACGATATTGAAGATCAATTAGTAGCTATTAACAGAATCACCAAGGTTGTTAAAGGTGGACGTCGCATGAGATTTGCAGCCGTGGTTGTTGTCGGCGATAGAAAAGGTCATGTTGGCTTTGGTACTGGTAAGGCTCAAGAAGTTCCTGAAGCAATTCGCAAGGCTGTAGAAGCTGGTAAGAAGAGAATGATTGAAGTACCTGTTGTTGGTACTACTATTCCACATGATGTTTTAGGACACTTTGGTTCAGGTAGCATTATGCTTAAACCCGCTGAAGCTGGTTCCGGTGTAGCAGCTGGTGGTGCTGTACGTATTGTTATGGATTTAGCTGGTATCTCTGATGTTACTTCTAAATCATTGGGATCAAACACTCCAATCAATGTAATTCGTGCTACTATGGACGGTTTAAAGAAGTTAAAGACTCGCGAGGAAGTATTAAAACTTCGTGAATCTGCAAAGAGCTTAGAAGATTAAGGAGAATAGAATATGACTGAATTAAAAGTTACCTTAATTAGAAGTGCCGCTCACCGTCTTCCTAATCAAAGAAAAGTTGTTAAGGCTTTAGGATTAGGAAAAGTTAGCAGCAATGTTGTTTTACCTGATAACGCTGCAACTCGTGGTGCTTTACTGAAGATTGCACATTTAATCTCAGTTGAAGAGGTTAGTAAATAATTATATAGAATCTAAGGAGGTGCTCGATTAATGAAGCTTAATGAATTAAAAGCTACAGAAGGTTCTCGTCGCAATAGAAAACGTGTTGGACGTGGTACTTCTAGTGGTTATGGTAAGACATCAGGTCGTGGTCAAAAAGGACAATTAGCACGTTCAGGTGGTAAAACTCGTTTAGGTTTTGAAGGTGGACAAATGCCTTTGTACAGAAGAATGCCAAAACGTGGTTTTAACAACATTAACCGCAAAGAATATGCAATTATTAATTTAAACGATCTTAACAAATTTGAAGCTGGTAGTGAAGTAACTATCGATTCATTAAAAGAAGCAGGTATTGTTAAAAAAGAACTTGCTGGTGTCAAATTGTTAGCTAACGGTAAATTAGATGTTAAATTAACTGTTAAAGTTAATAAAGTATCAGAATCAGCTAAGAAGGCTGTTGAAACTGCTGGCGGAACTGTTGAGGTGATTTAATGTTCACTACCTTGAAGAACGCTTTTAAAGACAAAGAAATAAGAGGTAAGATTTACTACACTTTGTTTATCCTTTTACTTTATCGTATAGGAGCTAACATTGCTGTCCCTGGTATTAATGCAAAGGCTTTAGCTATATTAGCTAATAGTTCTGCTAAAAACTTGATACCTATGCTTGATACTATAAGTGGTGGTGGGTTAGATACATTTTCCATTTTTGCTTTGGGTGTATCTCCTTACATAACAGCCCAGATTGTTATTCAACTTTTGCAAATGGATATTGTTCCTAAGTTAGTTGAATGGGGCAAACAGGGTGAAGTTGGACGTCGAAAGACCAATCAGGTTACTAGATATTTAGCTTTAGTCGTTGCATTTATCCAAAGTATCGGTATTACATTAGGTTTTAACGTATTAACGCAAATGGGCTTGGTTCGCACACAAACTGTTGAGACATATGTACAAATAGCAATTATTATGACGGCCGGTACAATGTTATTAACATGGTTGGGTGATGAAATTACTGACAAAGGGTTAGGTAATGGAGTATCTGTGTTGATTTTTGCTGGTATTATCGCCAGATTACCTCATGGTCTATACAAGTTGTTTAATGATAGTATTATTAATACATCTTCTAGTGATAGGATTAATGGTATTTTGTTCTTCATTGGTATGCTCATTATTATCTTTTTAGTAGCTAAATTTGTTACATGGTTTCAGCAAGCAGATTTACGAGTACCAATACAATATACTCGTAGAGCAACTTTGAGTGGATCTGAAAGTTTTCTACCATTAAAAATAAATGTATCTGGTGTTATTCCTGTTATCTTTGCCAGTTCTTTCATTGTGACGCCTGCAACAATTTTGGAAGCGTTCAGACTAAATCATGGTGGAGATCAGTGGTTCCAAGTTTGCCAAGAGATATTTAGCTTACAAACCACATATGGTGCATTGATATACACATTTTTGATTGTTTTGTTTACATTTTTCTATGCTTTTGTTCAAGTTAATCCAGAAAAATTGTCTGAAAATTTACAAAAGCAAGGTGCATATATACCTAGTGTTTGGCCAGGTAAGGATACTCAGAAATATGTATCTCAAATTCTTATGCGTATTTCAACTGTTGGTGCCATATTTTTAGGATTGGTAGCTCTCTTGCCTCAGTTAGCAACTAATATGTGGAACTTACCGCAATCTATTGGATTAGGTGGTACTAGTTTATTAATTGTTATTGGTGTAGTGCTTGAATTATCTCGCCAAATTGATGGTCTGTTAATGAAGCGTGAATATGTTGGATTTATTAGATAGGATAAAGAAATGATTAATTTAATTCTTTTAGGCTTGCCTGGTGCAGGAAAAGGAACTGCATCAGAGCGTATTGTAGATGAATTTCATTTAGCACATATTTCGACTGGTGATATGTTTAGAGAAGCAATTGCTAATGAAACACCAGTGGGTCTAGAAGCTAAAAGTTATATTGATAATGGTAATTTAGTTCCTGATGAAGTTACAGCCAAATTGGTTGAAGAAAGACTTCAACAGAAGGACACAGAAAAAGGATTTATTCTAGATGGATTTCCTCGTACTACTGTTCAAGCTGAGTTATTGGAAGATATTACTAAGCGTTTAGATAAGAGGCTTACTAATGTTATTTCTATTGATGTTAGTGAAGATGTTTTGATTAAGCGTTTATCAGCTAGATATATGTGCAAGGCCTGTGGAGCAACCTACAATAAAATTTCTAATCCTACAAAGGTTGAAGGTAAATGTGATCGTTGCGGTGGTTCAGAGTTTTATCAGCGTGATGATGACAAACCTGAGGTAGTAAAGAATCGTTTAGAGGTTAACAAGAAAATGAATACGCCTTTAAAGGATTTCTACGATAAAAAAGGAATATTGTCATCAGTAAATGGTGAGCAAACCCCCGACAAGGTATTTAAAGAAATATATGATATTCTGAAGAAATAGGATCTCTCATTGTTTTTTTTGATATCCGTGTTATAATTCCTTAGTGTGGCTAGTTGTCAATTTGGAGGAACAATTTTGGCTAAAGAAGACGTCATAGAAGTTGAGGGTAAAGTAATAGATACTTTGCCTAATGCTATGTTTAAAGTTGAATTAGAGAATGGTGCTACAATATTAGCCCATGTTTCAGGTAAGATTAGAATGCATTACATTAGGATCTTACCTGGTGACAGAGTTACTGTAGAATTATCCCCTTATGATTTAACAAAGGGTAGAATTACTTATCGTTTTATCAAATAATTACGGAGGCAAACATGAAAGTTAGACCATCTGTTAAGCCAATGTGTGAGCATTGCAAAATTATTAAAAGAAATGGTCGTGTTATGGTTATTTGCTCTGCAAATCCAAAACACAAACAACGTCAAGGTTAATATAATTACTAAAGAAATAGGAGGTGCAATTAATGGCACGTATTGCTGGTGTTGACTTACCAAGAGATAAAAGAATTGTTATCGCATTAACTTATATTTATGGTATTGGTGAACCTACTGCTAAAGTTATTTGTAAAGCAGCAGGAGTATCTGAAGATGTTCGTACAAGTGACTTAACTCCAGAACAACAAGAAAAGCTTCGTAGTGAAGTAGATAAGTTCCGCGTTGAAGGTGATCTTCGTCGTGAAGTTAACTTAAATATTAAGCGTTTGGTCGAGATAGGTTCTTACCGTGGTATCCGCCACCGTCGAGGATTACCTGTTCGTGGACAAAATACTAAAAATAATGCTCGTACTCGTAAGGGTTCAAAGGGCAAGAGATAAAATAATAGGAGGTTAAGTTAATGGCTGCAAAGAAAACAGCACGTAAGCGCCGTGTAAAGAAACATGTCGAAAGCGGCGTAGCTCATATTCATTCAACGTTTAATAACACGTTGGTAATGATTACTGACGTACAAGGAAATGCAGTTGCATGGTCTTCAGCTGGTGCATTAGGCTTTAAGGGTAGTCGTAAATCTACTCCATTTGCTGCACAAATGGCTGCAGAAGCTGCTACTAAGACTGCTATGGACCAAGGTATGAAACATGTTGAAGTTTCTGTTAAAGGTCCTGGTGCTGGACGTGAAGCTGCTATTAGAGCACTTCAAGCTACTGGTCTTGAAATTACTGCTATTCGTGATGTGACTCCGGTTCCGCATAACGGTTCTAGACCACCAAAACGTCGTCGTGTCTAATATTATCCTGCGTGCAGGACATTCCGTTTTGAAAGGGGCCCAGTAATGATTGAATTTGAAAAACCAAATATAACCGTTATAGATCAAGAAGAATCATATGGTAAGTTTGTTGTCGAACCTTTAGAACGCGGTTTTGGGACTACTTTAGGTAACTCACTCCGTCGTGTCTTATTAACTTCAATTTCAGGTACGGCACTTTCTTACATTATGATTGATGGTGTTTTACATGAATTTTCAACAATTCCAGGCGTAAGAGAAGATGTAACCAAAATAATTCTTAATTTAAAGAAATTGGAATTAAAGCTCTTAGTTGATGAAGAAAAAATGGTTGAAATTGATGTTGAAGGACCAGCAGTTGTTACAGCTGCAGATCTTAAAGTCGATGCTGATGTTGAAATATTAAACCCTGATCAGTATATTTGTACTATTGCTGAAGGTGGTCATTTGCATATGAGCATCGCAATTAAAAATGGTCGTGGTTATATTCCGGCAAGTGAAAATAAATCTGATGATATGCCTATTGGTGTAATTCCAGTTGATTCGCTTTTTTCACCTATTAAAAAAGTTAATTATCAAGTTGAAAATGCACGTGTGGGTAAGAGAGATGATTATGACAAACTCACTTTAGAATTGTGGACGGATGGTTCAATCACACCTAATGATGCCCTTAGTTTTGCCGCAAAGATTCTTGAAGAACACTTTAAAGTATTTATGTCTGCAGATATGAGTGATCAATTTGCTAATGTTATGATTGAAAAAGAAGACAAATCTAACGAGAAAAAGCTTGAGATGACCATTGAAGAATTAGATCTTTCTGTAAGATCCTATAATTGTTTAAAGCGTGCGGGAATTAATACCGTTCAAGAATTGAATAATAAATCTGAAGCAGATATGATGCGTGTACGTAACTTAGGACGTAAATCATTAGAAGAAGTAAAGAATAAACTTACCGAACTTGGTCTTTCCTTTAGTAAGGAAGATTAGGTTGTGTATTAAGGAGGGAAATTCATGTCATACCGTAAATTAGGCTGTGATAGTGCTCATAGAAAAGCAATGCTTAGAGCATTGACTACTCAGTTGATTATGAATGAACGTATTGAGACTACTGAAACTCGCGGTAAAGAGATCCGTAAGACAGTTGAAAAAATGATTACATTAGGTAAGCGTGGAGACTTGAGTGCTAGAAGACAAGCTGCCGCATATGTACGTAATGAGATTGCAGATATTCATGAAGAAAAAGATGGATTAGTTGTTAAAACTGCATTACAGAAATTGTTCAGTGATGTAGCACCTCGTTACAAAGACCGTAATGGTGGATATACTAGAATGTATAAATTAGCAATGCCTCGTAAAGGTGACGCTGCACCAATGGTAATTATTGAATTAGTTTAAATATAAATATATCATGATATAAATCTTTCACGAAAGCGAGAATAAGTGTGATGATGGTGGCTTATGCCTAGTCTAGCTTAGATGTTTATCGACATCCCTCTTCGTGGATGATTTTTTTTGCCTTTTTTTTGGTAAAATAGTTTCAGTATATGTTTTTTTATTGAGGAGGAGCTGTTAAGCAAAATGGGATATAAAATTGTAGATGTTAATAATATATCATATCAGTATTATGATAGTTCCCAGCTTGCACTAGATCATGTTTCATTTACTGTAGATTCAGGAATGTGGGTGTCAGTAGTAGGTCCTAATGGTAGTGGTAAGTCAACTTTAACTAAAATCTTAGATGGTTTATTAGTGCCAAAATCTGATAAAGATAGTCATATTATTATAGATGGTATTAAATTATCAGATAATACTTTATATGATATTCGAAATAAAATAGGTATTGTTTTTCAAGATCCAGAAAATCAATTTGTAGGTGCTACAGTGGCAGATGATGTTGCTTTTGGCTTAGAAAATAGAAACATAGACAGAAATCAAATGATAGACATTGTAACTGATTCACTGAAACAAGTTGATATGTTAAAGTTTGCAGACAAAGCACCAAATATGTTATCAGGCGGTCAAAAGCAAAGAGTTGCTATAGCAGGTGTGCTAGCCATTAAACCTAAAATAATAATATTAGATGAAGCAACAAGTATGTTGGATCCCGATGGTAAAAATATAATATTAAAATTAATAAAAAAATTACAAAAGCAAAATAATTATACTGTTATTTCTATTACACATGATTTGGAAGAAGCCATATATTCAGATAAGTTATTAATTTTAAAAGCAGGAAAAGTTTTAAGGTATGATCATCCTAGAAAAATATTTAATGACATACAATTATTAGAAAAATCAGGATTAGATTTACCTTTTGTTTTTAAAATTAAAAGTCAACTTTCGCAAATGGGTGTCAATATTCCAGAAGAAATCATAGGTCAAAAGGAGTTGGTAAATTATTTATGGCAATTAAGTTTGAAAAAGTAGGATATACTTATGGAAGAGAAACTGCCTTTTCGTCTCTGGGATTGAATGATATTAATACTGTTATTGAAAAAAATACATTCAATTCAGTAATAGGTCATACTGGTAGTGGCAAAACAACCTTATTACAAGCATTAGATGGTCTGATTAAAATAACCACGGGAACGATATCCTTAAAAAATATGGTTATTAATGTTAATTCTGATGAAAAAAAGTTGTTTATTCTTAGAAAGCATATAGGATTAGTTTTTCAATTTTCGGAAAATCAACTATTTGCAGATACTGTACTAAAAGATGTAATGTTTGGGCCAATTAATTTTGGAATTAGTGTTGATAAAGCAAAACAGTTAGCTAAAAAATGGCTGCGGTTTGTTGGTATTGGTTCAGAATTATTTGATAAATCGCCATTTGATCTCTCAGGAGGGCAAATGAAACGAGTTGCTATAGCAGGTGTGTTAGCTTTTGAACCAGATATTTTATGTTTAGATGAGCCAGTGTCTAGTTTAGATCCACAAGGTAGAAAATTAATAATGCAATTATTCAAAAAGTATCAGCAAGATGGTCATACTGTAATTTTAGTTAGTCATAACATGGATGAGGTATATCATTATTCAGATAATATTATTGTCATGGAAAATGGCACAATTATTAAACAAGGTAGTCCTAGAAAAATATTTGAGGATAAAAATTGGTTAGACAAACATAAATTAGTTAGACCTAGCATCTTAAAATTTATTGATGATTTGGAAAAAGTGGGATTTAAAGTCACAAAAACAAATGATTTGTCTAATTTATTAGGTGAGATTTTACAACAGATAGGAGTAAAATAATTGAATAATATTCTAATAGGTAGATATATTCCAGGTACTTCGTTAATTCATAAAATGGATCCACGTGGTAAATTAATTACTTCATTTTTATTTGTTATGATAATTTTTTTGGCTAATAATTGGTCAACATATGCGGTACTTTTTGTTTTTGCATTGTTAGCTGTATGTATGACTAAGATTAGTTTCAAAATTTTTTGGCGAGGCATCAGACCATTAATCTGGCTAATATTATTTACTGTTATAATGCAACTGCTATTTACAGGATCAGGTAAGGTTTTGTGGCATGTTGGATTTTTAAAAGTGACTGATTATGGCATTATTTCGTCAATATATATGTGTATTAGATTAATTACTATAATTGTTGTGTCCACAGTGTTTACTTTAACTACGACGTCATTACAAATTGCAGATGCAATTGAATGGTTAATACATCCTCTTAAGTATTTAAAAGTGCCAGTTGGTGAAATAGCTCTAGTTTTGTCTATTGCATTAAGGTTTGTTCCTACGTTAATGGATGAAGCAACTAAAATTATCAATGCTCAAAAAGCAAGGGGATCAGATATTAGTACAGGAAAATTTATTGAGAAAATTAAAAAGATTGTTCCCATATTAGTTCCCTTATTCATAAGATCACTAAGCATTGCTTTAGATTTAGCTGTGGCTATGGAAGCAAGGGGATATAGAGATGGAATGCCAAGAAGTAGATATAGACAACTTGCATGGCATATTATAGATATATTAAATTTAGGAAGTTTAGCAATATTAATTGGATTATTATTGCTTTTGAGAAGATATTAGATGCAGAGATATAAATTAATTTTGGCTTATGATGGCACCTTATTTCACGGATTTCAAAAACAGCCAAATCAACGTACGATACAAGGCGTTATTGAAGATGCATTATTAAAAATGACCAAGGGAAAGCATGTGATAGTACATGGTTCTGGTCGGACAGACGCTGGTGTTCATGCCAAAGGGCAGGTGATACATTTTGATTATCCAGGTAATGTAATCCCAGCTAAAAATATGCTTCTGGCTTTAAATGCTTTAATGCCACGAGATATTATTTTCTTAGATTCTGAACTGGTTAATGATGATTTTCATGTGCAATATTCGACTAAAGCCAAATGGTATAGGTATATTATTAATCAAAGTAGATTTACGGACCCTTTTAGACGTAATTATACAGGACATTGCCCTTATAAATTAGATATGCTAAAAATGAAAAAAGCCGCAACATATTTATTAGGAAAGCATGATTTTACAAGCTTCGCTGCAAGTGGTGGTCAAATAGTTGATAAAGTAAGAACTATTTTTTATATTAATCTAGAGCAAAATGGTGATGAAATAGTTTTAGATGTCATTGGTGATGGTTTTTTATACAATATGGTAAGAATTATTACCGGATTGCTAATTGATATTGGTCATGGTCAAAAAGATGTTGAAGATGTAGAAAAAATAATTTTAGCTAAGGATCGACAAAAAGCTCGAAATACTGCACCAGCCAGCGGATTGTATCTATATCATGTTTTTTATGATGATTTACCTAAAAAGTATAATCTTATTGCTAAAAGAGATTGACATTTGCACAAAAAGGACGTAAATTATTAATTGTATGTTTGTCCACGATAGGCCCCGGAAACTTATTGTATGTCAAACACAAGAAAACGGAGGAATTAAAATTGCGTACTACCCCATTAGCAAAAACTAGTGATATTAAACGTAAGTGGTATGTTATTGATGCAACTGATGTTGCACTTGGTCGTTTATCTGCTGCAGTAGCAACGATTTTGAGAGGTAAAAATAAGCCTCAATACACACCTAATGTAGATACTGGTGATAATGTAATTATCATCAACGCAGCTAAGTTGAAGTTGACTGGTAGAAAGTCAACTGATAAGATTTACTACCACCATTCAGATTATCGTGGTGGTTTGAGAGCAACAGCAGCAGGTGAGTTGCTTGCTAACAATCCTGTAAGATTAGTTGAGTTATCTGTTAAAGGCATGTTACCTAAAAATACTCTTGGACATCAAGAATTTTTAAAGATGCATGTATATGCTGGTGAAGATCACAAGCATGCAGCACAAAAGCCTGAAACATTGGACATTAATAAATTAATCTAGGAGGTTTTGATAAATGGCACAACAAGCAGCATATGCCGGCACTGGTCGTCGTAAGAATTCGGTTGCTCGCGTTCGTTTGGTACCTGGTAATGGTAAGATTACTGTTAACAAGGAAAACGTTACGGAATATATTCCATATCCAAACTTGGTTAAAGATTTGAAGCAACCTTTAGCATTAACTGAAACAGAAGGTCAATATGACGTTATTGTTAATGTTAATGGTGGTGGTTTCTCTGGTCAAGCAGGTGCAATTCGCCATGGAATTGCTAGAGCACTTTTAGAAGTTGATCCTGATTTTCGTGGTAGCTTGAAAAAAGCTGGGTTATTGACCCGTGATCCAAGAATGAAGGAAAGAAAGAAGCCTGGTTTGAAGAAAGCCAGAAAAGCTTCCCAATTCTCTAAGCGTTAATATTGGATATATGTATGAAGAAAAGCGTTTGCGTTTGCAAATGCTTTTTTTATAGCCTTATTATTTCAAATATGTATCAAAATATGTTAGCATGGACAAATCAAGACGTGGTACCCTTGGGGATAGAAGTAGGAGAGGTTTATCTATGAAAAAATGCCATAATACAAAGTTAACATCCACAATTTATTTAGCTTCCTTATTAGCTGGTGGAATATATTATAATAATGCCCAGGTGCATGTTTATGCATCTGTGGAAAATCCAAAATTTGATCAACCAATAAAAGTGGATCAATATCTGGAAGATATTCCTTTTGTACAAGCTCCTAAAGTTGGTTGGGGTAGTTATAAGGTAGATCAAACCCTTGATGGCAAAAAAATAAAGTTAAAAATTAATGGCCAGGAACATGAATTTGCTAAGGGAATAACAGCTCATGCAGATGCATGTTTGATCTATGATTTATCTAAGATAAAATCTAATATTTTTGAAACTTATTTAGGAATTGATGATACCAAAACTGGTGAGGTTGAATTTAGAATCTATTTAGATGATGAATTATATTATGCTAGTGGAAAAGTGAACCGTAATAATACCCAACATATTCTGATGAATATCGCCGGTAAAAAACAATTAAAGATAATTGTTGATTCATTAGGATATAATGGCTCAGATCACTCTATTCTCGCAGATCCTAAGTTTTATTTCTTAGATTTAAAAGATAAAAAAATACCAGACCTTGCCAATGAAAATCCCGGTTTTTCATATAACAAAATCAATGATGCACCCTATAACCTTAATTTTGAACAATATTATTTTTTAAAACGTATGGGTAAAGCTCGATTATTTTCGTATATGATGACGGATAAATCCAATATTAAGTATTTGAATTGGCTTTTTAATAATTTGTCATTATTGCACAGCTATAATACAGCTTCTTTACCAAGAGGCGGCAATCAGATTGGCTTTTTGAAAGTGTTTAAAGAATTATTGGATCATGATCCAGACCTAAAAAGCGATTCTGAAAAGCAAAAAATTGCCATGGCTGTGGCACTTGAATATGCTAATGGCAATATAAATTTTTGGGCTAATTCCAATTTAAAAAGTGATCCAATTAAAAGATATGATATTTATAGTACACTAAATAATACTCCCGGTGCTTTGAGACCGATTTTTAAAACTTTATCTGTTGAATTATTGCGACATGTAGTCAATGCGGAAATTTCTGATGAAGATATTATTTGGATTAGAGATAAGATTAAACGTGAAAATCCCCAGTTGTTGTTTAATAATGATGAATTATCTAATGCAACTTATAAATATATAGCATATAATCCTTTTAATAAATATGGAGATGATGTGCAAAAGGGCGGCTTTTATGGTGATAATCCTACGTTGGAAAAAGTTGTTGAACTAGGTGGAGTTTGTGGATCTGTCTCAAAGTTTGATGTTGTGGTGTTAAAATCTTTTGGTGTACCTGCTAATGTTATTGGTCAGCCTGGACACGCTGCAGTTACGTATATGAGGGATGATGGTAGCTGGACGCGTAGGAATGAAATTTATTCATGGGGTAGATCACAGGGAGGTACAGCAACTCTTTTAGCGGGTGGATCTAGTGGTTATAATACGACTTATAATATTTTAGCTAGTGATATTTTAAAAGATAAGGATAATTATCAACAAGCTTTGAAGTATTATGAATTTTATAAAAATGTACAGCCTGGTTTACTTAAAAACTCATTGGCTGAAAAAATTATTACCCTGGTTCCGTGTTTTGTGCCTGTTTATCGTGATCAAATTAATGAATTAAAAGATAATCGTTCCGCAACGGCCAAGGACTATTATGAATTGTCAAAAAAGATATTAAGTACATTTAAAAATTATCCTAAAGTAATGTTTGATCTTTTGAGTCCATTAAAGAAGGGATTTGCACAAGATAGATATTTATTGACTGATTTTGCTATTAATTATATTCAACAAGTAGATTCGGTTACTAATTCAATTGCACGTGATGTTATGAAAGAGGATGAATATCAAAAGGAATATAACTCATATAATAGTGTATTGGGTGATTTTTCTTTTAGTGGTAAGAATAGATATAATTTGAAAAATGTACATCCAGATACAGAATATTCTTTTGATGGAGGTATTACTTGGCATAGTTCAATTACAAATTCGCCATCATTAACATCAAGTGAAATAGCACAATTAAATACAAAATATGGAATATTACTTCGACTTAAAGGAATGAAAAAGGCAATTCAAATTAAGTTAGCTAAACAGGTGTTACCTAGTTTTGTACGGGCTGATGATCAAGAAAATATTATTGTTGGATTAAATCACAATATGGAATATTCTTTAGATAATGGTCAAAACTGGATTGATGGTAATGTGGTTCCTGATTTGAGTGGTAAATGCACTGTGTTAGTGCGTGAAAAAGCAGCCAATAAGAGTTTTGCTAGTGATGTTAAAAAATTGGAATTTACGAATGATAATCAAATTGCAGATGACATAATGCTGGGTAATATGAAAGTTGTTCAATATTCGTCACAACAAAATGATACTAATCAAGCTGCTGTAAATACAATTAATGGAACTGGTACAGCTAATAATTTTTGGCATACTAAATGGGCTGGAGATAGTAATAGATATATAACTATTGGATTTAATAAAGAATATACTCTTAAAAAATTTTATTATACACCTAGGTTGGATAATGGTGAAAATGGAAATATTTTGAAGTATGAGATCTACATTAGTAACGATGGAAAACAATTTACCAAAGTTAAGGCGGGTGAATTTACTTATAGCTCACCTAATTACAAATCTCCTAAGGTTGTTGAACTACCTGATGGTACAAAAACAAAGTATTTCAAATTAAAGATTATATCTGCTAAGGGAACAGGTTCTTATGCAGCCGCTACCAAATTTGCTTTTGAAATTCCTCATGAAGAAGCTGTTGCCGCTTATCAAGAAAAGCAACAAAAAGCAAAACAGCAATTTAATTCTGAGTTAGTTGAAGATTTGAAAAATTTTAAGAATAATATTGAATCTTTATCTCAATTAGATCAAGCCAAATTATGTCTTGGTGACCTTAATTTACTAAAAACTGATATTAATAAATTAGATACAAAAAATATTAATTATATTCAAGAATTAAATAAGGCTAAAAAAAGGTACGATCTTCTTCGTGACGAAATTATTATCAAAAATACTATATATCAAAAACAAAATGATAGTAAATTATTAGAAACGTTTAATAAGAATAATCAGCAAATTTTGACAAAGAGTATAACTGATGTTACTGATAAAGATATCAATATTATTACAAGTGCTCTTAAACAATTGAAAGAAAAACCTGAATATTCGCAAATTAAAACGAATAACTCCGAAATAATATTAGGTTTAGAGAGAAAGTTACTAAGGGCTCAAGATAAGAAACTAGCGAATGAATTTAAGCAACAGTTTAAGACAGAACTCGAACTAAATGAAAAGAATGTATCTTTGAATGATTATAATAATATTGTTGTAGCTTATTATAATCTATTAGCTTTATCTAGTGAGATTCAAGGCGATTTAAACAATGAAAAAACGCATTTATATGACTTGTTACAATTTTTAGAGAAAAATGCAGTATCTATGCAAAATGATATTGAATTTAAGAAAAATAATAATGAAATTTTGAGTTTGTCTGTCGATAAGATAACATTAAAGAATTTGGATAAAGTAACAGAACAGGTCAATAATGCATTTTATCAATATAATTTTTTGAATAGTTTTGATAAAGCAAGGCTTAAGGCATCAAAAGAGCACTTAGACGCATTGCAAAGCAAAATTTTAACTTTTGAAAATATTAAAGCAAAAGAAAATTTACTTAGCCAATTACAACAATTTAAAAATAGTTTTGTTAATGAATCGGATGAAATTAAACATTCCTGGTTACAAGAATATAATTTCGCTAAATCTGTAGCTACAAGAACAGTAGCCACAAATGTATATTATCAAGCTAGTGCAATCTTACTAGAAAAATATGAAGAGTTAAGCAGAACAGTTTATTTGCAAAAAGATAATATAGCTAAAGCTAATAAATTTAAAGAAAGATTTAGCACTTTGCTTAATAAAGATATCTCCAAAATATCTATAGATGATAAGAAATTATTGGCTTCTGCAAACGATCAATGGCGAAGACAAAACGCAGCTACGTTAGCTTTACTAACTGATGAAAGAGCTAAATTAGATGCCATAGAAGATAAGATAGAATCAACTCAAGCAAACTATCATACTGTGATTGATGATAATATTAATAAATTAATTACGCAGTTAAAAAAAGATAGGAATAATTCATATTCAATTTATAAAACAGACATAGATAACATTTTACAAGAATCAGAACTAGCTAAAAAAGAACCTGATTTAATTAAGCAACGTGAATTGCTTTTGGACATAAAAAAGAAGAGATCTAGCATTTTAGCCAAGCAGGCTAATTTAAAAGATAAAGTAACAATAATACATAATTCATTATTACCTACGTTAAATATATCAACAAATTTAGTAACACCTGCTGATCGAGATCAGATTAATTCACAATTAATTTATCTTAATACATTGACTCCTGATATTAAGGCATCTTTAGGCGATGAAAAATCAACTTTGGAAAACCTTATAAACAAAATCAATGAAATTGAACAATCTCCAAATAAAGATAAAATTTTAAAATTGATTGATCAAAAAGTTAAGGCAGAACATGAGATTAGGGCATATTCTCATTTATCATATAAAGAAATCCAAAATTATTTAAAAGCAATTGAAAAAGCTTCAGATTCTACTACCGTTGTGACTCAATTACAAAGTGCTCAAAAGTTGCATAATCAAAGGGATGCCAGTGCTAAGCGGGAGTTAGTAACTCTCAAAAATAAGATCAAGAGTATATTAAATGATAATAATTTGTCTAAAATGGAACCAGATAATCAAGCTCAGATAAAAAAGATTAAGATTGATGATGTTAAGTTAGATGGTATGACTTTAGGTGAATTAAGTGAATTATTTAAATATATAAATAATGAAATTAGTTTGTTAAAATCTAAGGATCAATCAGAAAAAGAGTTTAAACAAAATAAAATAAATTACGATGAAAAAATAAAAGATATTAATCAAAAGATATCAGAAATAAACCATAAGATAGTTAAGTTGAAAGAATGTGATGTTAATTATCAAAAACAATTAGGAGATATTTCAAACAAGGTAGATTTTGGTTTAGGATTAAATGAAATAGATAGTACAATAAAAAGTTTAGATAAACTAAGTACAAATGTTGATGCCAGTTTAGACAAACAAGCTAAAGCAGAAAAAGATAAATTGATCTTGTCTATAAGTGCTGCTAAGCAAAAGATCAATTCTATGAATTATTTAACGAATGAAGAAAAAGCTGATTATTTAGCCAAAATTGATCTTGCCGTGTCTGATGATATTGTTAATAAAATTGTTAGTGACGCCGTTAATAAAAACCATGAAAAATCTATTTCAGTCAAACCAGTAACACCAGTGAAGCCAAAAACTCCGAGTGAACCTGAAACTCCAGTAACACCAGTGAAACCAAAAACTCCGAGTGAGCCAGAAGTTTCAGTGAAACCAGTGAAGCCCAATACTCCTAGTGAACCTGAAACACCAGTAACACCAGTAAAACCAAAGACTCCGAGTGAGCCAGAAGCTTCAGTAACACCAGTGAAGCCAAAAACTCCGAGTGAGCCAGAAGTTTCAGTAAAACCGGTGAAGCCAAATACCACAAGTGAACCAGAAGTCCCAGTGAAACCAAATACCACAAGTGTACCAGAAGTTCCAGTGAAACCAGTGAAACCAAAGACACCGAGTGAACCAGAAGTTCCAGTAAAACCGGTGAAGCCAAAGACTCCAAGTGAACCTGAAGCTTCAGTAACACCAGTGAAGCCAAAAACTCCGAGTGAACCAGAAGTTTCAGTGAAACCAGTGAAGCCCAATACTCCTAGTGAACCTGAAACACCAGTAACACCAGTAAAACCAAATACCACAAGTGTACCAGAAGTTTCAGTGAAACCAGTGAAGCCAAAAACTCCAAGTGAACCGGAAGCTTCAGTAACACCAGTGAAGCCAAAAACTCCGAGTGTGCCAGAAACTTCAGTAACACCAGTGAAACCAAAGACACCGAGTGAACCAGAAGTTTCAGTAACACCAGTAAAACCAAAAACTCCGAGTGAACCTGAAACTCCAGTAACACCAGTGAAACCAAAAACTCCGAGTGAACCAGAAGTTTCAGTAACACCAGTGAAGCCAAAAACTCCAAGTGAACCTGAAGCTTCAGTAACACCAGTAAAGCCTAAAACTCCGAGTGTGCCTGAAACTCCAGTAACACCAGAAAAGCCCAAGACGCCGAGTGTGCCAAAAGTTTCAGTAAAACCAGAAAAGCCAAAGACCCCGAGTGTGCCAGAAGTTTCAGTGAAACCAGAAACACCGAAAACGCCGAGTGTACCAGAGGTTTCAGTAACACCAGTGCAACCACAGATACCAAGTAAACCTGAAGTTCCAGTAACACCAGAGAAGCCCAAGACGTCGAGTTTGCCAGAAGTTACAGTAAAACCAGAAACACCGAAAACGCCGAGTGAACCTGAGGTTACAGTAACACCAGAAAAGCCCAAGACGCCAAGTGTACCAGAAGTTTCAGTGAAACCAAAAACTCCGAGTGAACCAGAAGTTTCAGTAACACCAGTGAAGCCAAAAACTCCAAGTGAACCTGAAACTTCAGTAACACCAGTAAAGCCTAAAACGCCGAGTGTACCAGAAGTCCCAGCTAAAAAAGCCAACGCAAGTACTATAGTTAAATCTCAGATTACTAAGAAAAATAAAAACAATATAGTAAAGAAAAAATCAAAATCTATATTTAGTAAATTTAAGTTAATTAAAAGACATGCACAGAAAAATAAAAAAATGCCTATAACAATTGTAAGTACTGCAGTATTGTTTTTAGTGTCTTTGATTGCTTTTTGGATTCGTAAAAAGAAAAAGTAAATCATATAAAAAATAAAAGCATTAGAGGTTAAAATATATGGGTTATGTTGAATTAATATTAGCAATTGTTTTTGAAATAATTGCGACAGCTTTTTTAAAATTATCAAATAATTTTACTAATGTGTGGTATTCTTTTGGAACAATCATATCGTATTGCTTGTGTTATTATTTGTTTTCGCTATCATTAAAGTCTATAGCATTAGGTGTAGCATATGCTACATGGTGTGGTGTAGGTATTATTTTTACAGGTATTGTTTCATATTTGTTATGGCATGAATCTTTTCCGCTGCCTAAGTTAATTGGAATAATATTAATAATTATTGGTGTCGTACTTTGTAATTTAGTATCATCACATCATTAAAAAAGCAGAGATGGTTAATCTCTGCTTTTTTTCAATAAATAAGTATAAAGCATATTTGATTCAATCTCTGCTGTTTTGCATTGCAAAGTTTGGGCAATAGCATATGCAAAGGACATTGCAGTGGCAGGACCTCTGCTTGTAATAAGCTTGTTTTTATTGTCTATGACGGTTAAATCATCAACAAAAGTAGCTTGTGGGTTTTCCCGGGAAATATTTTTTTCAAATCCAGGATAGCAGGTATAATTTGCTTGCTTTAATAAACCAAATTTGCTGAAAGCTAAAGGAGCTGCACACATTGCTGCATTCCACTTTTTATTTGCAAATCTTTTTTTCATGATGTTTTGTAGATCAATATTAGAGGCTAGTAATTGCGTACCTCCCATACCTCCAGGTAAAGCTACCATATCATAATTTAATAAGTCATTTGATATTAATTTGTCACATGTAAATCTGATATTATGACCACCAGTGATATCTAAAGAATCTAGTCCGATCATGTCACATTCAATGTTCAACCTTCTTAATATATCAACAATCGACAAACCTTCAATTTCTTCACAACCATTTGCAAAAATTACTGCAGTTTTAACCATATAATCACTCCTATCATGCTAATATTGTACTCTTATGGTAAATTATATGTAATATGTTAAACAAGTATAAAATATAGTTTTTTAACTTTCAAAAATTTGTTAACATTGATATAACATAATAAATATTGAAGAAAGGAGCATATATGTATACTGAAATATATTTGATTCGTCATGGAGAGACGATGTTTAATCAATTAAATAAGGTGCAAGGATGGGCTGATTCTCCATTAACTGTTAAAGGTATTAATGATTTACGGATAACTGCATCTAATTTGTCGCAAATTCACTTTGATAGAATGTATAGTTCTGATTTGAAACGTGCAATTGATACTGTACATTTGATTAAAGACTATAATATGGTTTCTCAAATTGGAAAAATCAAAAAATTACCTGCATTTCGAGAGGTCTTTTTTGGAGGCTTTGAAGGCGATGATATTTATGAGACGTGGCGACAGGTTTCTATTGCTGGTGGAATGAAGCCAGAAACAAATGTATGTAAAATTATCGACACTTTGGGGATTAAAGAATTTAGAAATGCAACCAAGAAAGCTGATGAACGTCATTTAGCTGAAAATGCAAAAGAGTTAGACGACCGAATTATGCGAGCGGTTCATCAAATTAAAGAGGAATCAGACGGATTAAATAGGGTTTTGTTAGTCACACACGGAGACTTCATTAAAAGTCTAGGTATTAAATATTGGACACAGTATTCAGGAAAAGGTGATATCGAATTCCCTACCAATGGTAGCATGACACGTGGAATTTTTAATCAGTCAGGTAAGTTTGAAATTGTTGATTATAATATAAATAATAGCGATTTAATTAATATATAAATAGGAGTTTGTCATTGAAAAAAGATTATACATCAGTTAAATTGATATGGATTACCATATTGAATTTGATCATTACTATTGCCGAGATAATAGGTGGAATTGCTTGTGGCTCATTAGCCTTACTTTCTGATGCTTTGCATAATTTAAGTGATACAGGAGCTATTATAATGTCATTTATAGCTCATCGAATAAGTCGTAAAAATAAAAGTAATACCAAAACTTTTGGCTATGACCGTGCAGAAATAATAGCTGCATTTGCAAATGGAATTACTTTGATAGCGATTTGTATAGTCTTGTTTGTAGAAGCTTTATTGAATTTGAAAAATCCTGAGCCTATAAAAGGAAATATGATGTTAGTAGTTTCTATTATAGGATTAATGGCAAATATTTTATCAATGTTTGCAGTGCACAATGATACTAAAAAAAATATCAATATTAAATCAACATTTGTACATATGTTATCTGATGCTTTATCTAGTGTGGTAGTAGTTATTGCAGCATTGATTATAAAATTTTGGAATTGGCGTTGGATTGATCCAGTGTTAACAATTCTGGTTTCCATCTTTATTTTAATTGAAGCTTTGAAAATTACTTATAAAGCAGCAAATATTTTAATGGAATCTAATCCTTGCATTGACTTAGAACAAGTTAAGCAACGAATATTGAAAATTAATGAAATAGAACATGTACATCATGTTCATTTGTGGCAGTATTCTGATAAACTAATAATGATGGATGCTCACATTAATGTTTCTGCAGATATGAAGATTGAAGATCTAGAAAATATTTATGTGAAAGTGGGTCAAGAATTATTACCACTTGGCATTAATCATATTACTTTACAAGCCGAACGTAATCGCGGTTTAAATAATAATATGATTTCGAATAATAATTTGGACTAGTTTTTTTACAAAGAAGGTATAAATATGAAATTAGATTCAGAAATTTTTTCCAAGGAATTGGCTTTATTGAAGAATAAAACAGTTACACTTTCTAAAAAAATACAAGAAAAAGAATGGCCTCTTATTAGACAAAAAACAACAAAATTAGTTAACCAGACCAAGAAATTTACTGTACAAAAATCAAAAGATATATATCATATTTCAAAGAAAACATTGGATAGAACTATTATTGATTTGAGTAAGAGGTGTAAGAAAAAATAGATATGAAGGTTAGTATTTGGACTGCAATTATTGTCATTATTGTTGGTTTATATGATTTAGCATATGCATTTAATCGTAGACAAGATTTACAAGATAAATCAAGTTGCTTTAAAAAAAGAAGGATGGGCATAATAGGTTTTATAATTTTGGGTATTATTTTTGTTTTATTAGGCGTATTTTTGCTATTTGTAGGTGAACGTTAAATTGGTTAAGTTGGTTTTAGTACGACATGGTGAAAGTATTGCCAATGCTAATAATACATATACTGGTTGGGATGATGTTGCTCTAAGTCCATTAGGAATTAAGCAAGCTCAACAAGCAGGTTATAAATTAAAAAAGGTAGATAACTTTTTGCCGACTGCTATACATACGTCAGTTTTGTCGCGGGCAATCGTTACCGCCAATATAATAGCAGATATTTGTAATTTCCTATATTTACCCATTTATAAAACATGGCGTCTTAATGAACGGCATTATGGTGCTTTAAGAGGGATGAATAAACAAATAAGTAAAAGAGTTTATGGCACTAAACAAGTTTTGAGTTGGCGTAGGGGATTTGAAAGTATACCACCACTTTTAGCTACTCCATCAAACGATCGGCGGTATCAAATAGGTGATTTAAAAAATATTCCACGAGGTGAAAGCTTACATCAAACACAGAATCGTTTAATGCCTTATTATTATGATCATATAGCTTCTAAACTTTTGCTAGGGCAAGATCAGTTGATTGTTGCACATGGTTCCAGTTTGCGTGCACTTATCAAAAAAATAGAAAATATAAATGATCAAGATATTGTAAAGGTAGAAGTTGCGAATGCTGAACCAATCATTTATACCTTAGATGCTAATTTGAAAATTATTGATAAGAATATTTTAAGATAGACTACATTTTATGGTAAACTTTTAACGAGTGTATATTTAATTTTTAGTTAGTTGGGAGACAAATGCGTAAAATATTTTTATTAAGAGGAGCACCTGGATCAGGTAAATCATCTCTTATTTCTCGTAATCATTTACAACCGTATGCTATTTCTCGTGATGCAATTAGGCTTTTGTTAGCAAATTTAACTTTTTATCATGATCAGGAGACCGATACTTTACACCAAGTTATTCGTCATAGTGTCAGTGATGAAGAAGAACAAATATTAGATAGCTTAGTTGAGAGAAAGATGCAATGGGGCGAAACTATTATTGTCGATGGTACTCATATTACTCCAGATAAGATAGAACATTTTAAACCGTGGGTAGATAAGTACCGATATGATTTGTTCGTTATTGATTTAATGTATAATAATACCTTAGAAGGTTTGTTGAAAAGAAATAAGGTACGAGCTCAATATGATTGGGTAAGGCCAGAAATCATTACTTGGATGTATAATCAATATGTTGAACATCGAGCAGTGCCAGATTGGGCTATTGAAATATCACCATTAGGAATTGAACGGGCATTAAGCCAGAAGGAAAAAAATTTAGATGCATTCAATCATGTAATATGTGTTCCTAATGAAGTGCCAGAAGAAGATTTTCCACATGTGCATATTTCTAATTTCTATTTTTCATTTAATGATAAATTTACTGAAAAATATGGTACTTATCGAAATGTTGTTAATTTAGCAAAGACTGAACAAGAAGCTATTGAACAATTCAAATTACCATTTTTTGTGTTTAAATTTCATCATAAGCATTTTTTGATTTCTGCTAAACCAATTAGAAATGAAATGTTAGATCCTATCAAAAAAGTTAAGGGAACATGGATATATACAACAGGTTTGTATAATGTTGCTGACTTTTTGAAAGATTATCCAGTTAATGAGCAATCTCATGTTCATCAGTTTAATTTAGATCATATTGATGCTAAACGTCTTTTATATATTTGGTAAAAAAAACAGTAGTAATTTATTTACTACTGTTTTTGATTTATTAGAATTTTGCTAATGCTCCCATAGGATCCCAAGGTAATAATTGAATTGGTGCTTTGGAACCATCTTCGAAGATTTCTTTAAGTTCAGCTGATAAATGTTTTTTATTAACTACTGCTTGATATACGAATGAATCAAACCATGCATCGCTCATAACGAAGTATCCTTTAAAGCCTGGTTTTTCGCCCCATGAATTTTCAATTTTCCATTTGGTTGGTTTACCATCTACCAAATCCACACCAGTAATTACCATAGCGTGATCCATTAATGATTCACCAGAGTTTAATGCATCGGCTTTAGATAAATTCAAATCAATATCAAATAACTCATTACGTTTGTATAATTCAGTATCTAATAACCCTTCTTGGCGTTCAGAGTTTTTGACAACATTAGAACCGAACCAAACAACTTCACCTGATTTTAATTGCTTAATAATTAGATCTTTCATTTCATCTATTGGTAAGTTTAGATGACGTACTTGACGACCATCGACTACATTACCTAAATATTCTACTGAAAATACTTTGTGGAAAGGCTTATCAGCAGTAGGTGCATTTATTGTTGAAATATATTGACTTAGATCCCAACCTACATATTTTTTGAAAAATTCTTTCGGTGTTAAATTGGCATCACGGTGATATTGATTGTCGTCATCTTTATATTCAAAATCAAAAGTTTTTGGCGGTACACCTAATGATATAGCTAATACACGATATACTTCTTTAAGCATTTCATCTTTACGAGTTTGTACATCTTGGTAACTTGTGCCATTTTGTACTAACTTACGTAATTCTAAACCGTGTTTACGTAATAATGTATTCAATGTATCATTTAATGCACTTGAAGCAGTTGCACTGAAAGTTTCGGGATAAATATATTTAGGCACAATACCATATTTTTCAATTATTCCACATAACATATCCCATTGACCACCATCTTGTTGAGGAGTGCCGAAAAGGAATGAAACTTTACGATCACCTAAGTCGTCATTTGCAGTGCTAATGACATTTTCGAAAAACCAATTAGCTTTTTCAAATTTGTCCCAGAAGTTAGTATAGTTTTGAGATAATTCGAAATCTTTGATTTTGAAATTCTTTTGTAATGGATGACGCATTGTATTTAATGCACTGAACATCCAGCAACGACCTGATGCTTTTTGATTAGCAACTTTACCTGTTTCAATCTCAATTGAAAATGTAGGATCTAAATTAACTTTTGTTTGTAAATTTTGACTTGCTTTAAAAATACCATTTTGTTGCACAGCACGAGCGGCAATTTGTGAATCTTTGCGTGAAGCAAAATCTTTTTCAAAGTTGTCAATAATCGCAGAAGTAATTTCTTTTGTCATTTTTTTCCTCCAAAAAATAATAATTATATATTAATCATTTTATAACATAAAATATATTTAGTCTAATAATCAGTATGATTAAAATTAATGATTTTTGCGTAATAAGTATGTAGAATAAGTATCAAAGAGCAGTTAAGGAGAGATCAAATGAAAAAACGTGGATTTGAAGTTGTTTCAAAATATAGGGATGCCAATATTAACTTACCAAAAAGGCAAACTAAAGGCAGTGCAGGTTACGATTTTGAAGCTGCTGTTGATATGACTATTCCCTCTATTTGGAGTTTGAATTTTGTTAGAATTTTTAGATTGATTAGAAATCAACATATACTTAATGAATTTGACTTTGAAAAAGCTGAAAAAATTATCAAGCCATTTTTAGTACCTACAGGTATTAAGAGTTATATGGGGGATGATGAAGTTTTAATTTTAGCTAATCGATCTTCGAATACATTTAAACGTAATTTGTCATTACCAAATGGAATAGGTGTGGTTGATAGCGATTACTATAATAATGACAATAATGAAGGGGAAATTTTCTTTCAATTTATTAATTATGGTGTTCGGCCTTTTAAAATAAAAAAAGGTGATCGAATTGGACAAGGAATTTTTATGCCATTTTTGAAGGCGGATGAAGATGGAGATTTATTAGTTAAACGACAAGGTGGCTTTGGCTCTTCTGGTTTTGGTGGAGAAAAATAATGGCAAAATTAAAAACTCAATATCGTTGTAAGAATTGCGATTATGTATCAGCTTCTTATTTAGGCCGTTGTCCAAATTGCGGTGCATGGAATCAATTGGAAAAAGAGACGGAAGTTGCCAAAACTACTTCCAATCGGCTTACTGCTAGTAGATTAATTACTGCTATAGGTAATAATGAGCCTAAAAAATTAAGTGAGATAGATATTAAAAAGCAAATTCGTATTACTACTCCATTTTCTGAATTAAATCGTGTGCTGGGTGGTGGAATAGTTCCTGGATCTTTAGTACTTGTTGGTGGTGATCCTGGTATAGGCAAATCAACTTTAATGCTACAAATTATGGGGAGTATTTCCAATGCTCATAAGGTTTTATATGTTTCAGGTGAAGAATCTGCAAGTCAAATTAAAATGCGTGCAGAAAGGCTACATATTAGTGATACAGAATTACTTTTATATTCTGAAACTAATATGGAAAATATTAGAGAACAGATAGTTGATCTTAAGCCGGAATTTTTGGTCATCGATTCAATTCAGACAATGAATGAGCCATCGCAAGATTCGATGGTAGGATCTGCTACTCAAGTTAGAGAAGTTACAGCGGAATTACTTAAAATTGCTAAAATTGATAAGATAACAGTTTTCGTTATTGGCCATGTGACCAAAGAAGGTGCTATTGCTGGACCTAAAATCTTAGAACATATGGTTGATACAGTGTTATATTTTGAAGGTGATAAGCACCATTCTTATAGAATTCTGCGTTCTGTTAAAAATCGTTTCGGTGCTACCAACGAAATAGGAATGTTTGAGATGAAGGAGGAAGGACTGAGTGAGGTAACTAATCCTTCTGCCGTTTTCTTAGATGAAAGATTACCTAATTCTACTGGTTCGGCTATTGTTGTATCACTTGAAGGAACTAGACCTATTTTAGCTGATATTCAGGCACTAGTGACTCCTACCGCTTTTGGCTATGCTAAGAGAACAACATCTGGATTAGATTATAATCGAGTGGCTTTATTACTAGCTGTTTTAGAAAAAAGGGGTAATTTGATGTTACAAAATCAAGATGCTTTCTTGACTGCTACAGGAGGAATTAAACTTAATGAACCAGCTATTGATTTAGCTATTTGTATGGCAGTAGCTTCTAGTTATAAGAATAAAGAAATAGCAGTTACTGATTGTTTCGTTGGTGAGGTAGGACTTACTGGTGAGATTAGACGAATTAATAATATTGAAGCTCGTGTCAAGGAGGCTGCTACTAGAGGATTTAAACGCATTTTTGTTCCGAAATATAATGTATCAGCCAAATTACAATCACACACAATTATTGAAATTGTAGGTGTAATTAGTTTAATGGAAGCATTGAAGATTGAGTTTACATAGATTGAACTTTTTGATGGAAACGAGTAAACTATCATAGGTGTATAGTAATAATTTTTTTAATTGAAAGAGGCGTTTGGATTTGGCTAAAGAAAAAATTCGTGTACGTTATGCCCCTAGTCCAACGGGACATTTACATATTGGTAATGCACGTACAGCATTGTTTAATTACTTATTTGCTCGCCATAATAAGGGAACTATGGTTTTGCGAATTGAGGATACTGATCAAAAGCGTAATGTTGAAGGTGGATCTAAATCACAGATGGAAAATCTACATTGGCTAGGAATCGATTGGGATGAAGGCCCTGATGTAGGTGGTGAATATGGACCATATAGACAGTCTGAAAGAAAAGATATCTATAATAAGTATATTCAACAACTTTTAGATGAAGGTAAAGCATATTATTCATATACTACTTCTGAGGAATTAGAAGCACAACGTGAAGAACAACGTGCGATGGGTATAGCACCTCATTATACTTATGAATATGAGGGAATGACAGCAGATGAGATTAAGCAAGCACAAGCAGCTGCAGAAGCTAAAGGATTAAAGCCTGTTGTTAGAATTCACATACCAGAGCGTCGGACATATGCTTGGGATGATATGGTTAAAGGTCACGTATCTTTTGAGTCTGATACCATTGGTGGCGACTTTGTTATTCAAAAACGTGATGGTATGCCTACTTACAATTTTGCAGTAGTAATTGATGATCATTTGATGGAAATTACTCATGTTTTACGTGGTGATGATCATGTCGCAAATACTCCAAAACAGTTGGTAGTTTATGAAGCCTTTAATTGGACACCGCCTAAATTTGCCCATATGACTTTGATAATTAATGCAGCTACTGGTAAAAAGCTTTCTAAGCGTGATGAATCTGTGCTTCAATTTATTGAACAATATCGTGATCTTGGATATTTACCAGATGCAATGTTTAATTTTATTACTTTGTTAGGTTGGTCCCCTGTAGGTGAAAGTGAACTATTTGGACGCAAAGAGTTGATTAAGTTATTTGATCCCAAGAGATTATCCAAATCTCCAGCTGCTTTTGATAAAAAGAAGCTTGAGTGGGTAAATAATCAATATGTCAAGAATGCTGATCGTGATACATTGTTGGATTTATCTTTAAATAATTTGCAAGAAGCAGGATTAGTAGAGCAGGATCCTAATCCAGAAAAAATGGAGTGGATACGTCAATTAGTAAATATTTATTCTGTTCAGATGTCTTATACTAAACAGATTGTAGATTTGGGACGAATTTTCTTTGAAGAGGAACCTAAGTTAACTGAAGCTGAACTTGATGAAATTAAGAATGATGATGCTCGCCCAGTGATTGAAGAATTTAAAAAACAATTATCACAGGTGCCACGTTTTACTGCTGTGCAAGCTATGAACGCAATTATGGCAACTAGAGCTGCTACAGGAGTTAAAGGTAGAAAACTATTTATGCCAATAAGAATAGCTGCTACTCGTTCTATGATTGGACCTGGTATTGGAGAAGCAATTGAATTGATGGGTAAAGAAAGAGTTATGCATCATTTGGAACTTACTTTAACCGAGTTGAATGAAGCTAATATTTAAAAAGTATGGTTGCTTTTTTACAGTTAAAAATAGGATGCAAGTCGTATGTATACGGGTTGGATTCTATTTTTTTTTTGTTAAAATAAATAATAAGAATATACTGCAGAAAGAGGTACATTGGTGAAAATATTTAATACATTATCCAATAAAAAGGAAGAATTTAAGCCGCAAATTGCGGGTAAAGTCAATATGTATGTATGTGGACCGACAGTTTATAATTACATTCATATTGGTAATGCACGTAGTGTTATTGCTTTTGACACCATCCGCCGGTATTTGGAATATCGTGGTTATGAAGTAAAGTATATTTCTAATTTTACTGATGTAGATGACAAAATGATTAATCAAGCACGAAAAGAAAATGTTAGTGTGGCTGATTTAGCAGATAGATATATTAAGGCATTTGTTGCTGATACTACAGCTTTAAATATAAAACCAGCTACATTTAATCCTCGTGCTACGGAAGAAATTACTGATATCATTAGCTTTATTAAAGTATTAATAGCTAAAGGATACGCTTATGTAGTAGATAATGATGTATATTTCAGAGCTAAAAAATTTACCAAATATGGTTGTCTGAGTGGTCAAAATATTGATGAATTAGAAGAAGGTGCTTCGCAACACATTAGTGTAGAAGAACAAAAGAAAAAAGAAGATGCGATTGATTTTGCATTATGGAAAGGTCAGAAGACTTTAGATGAGATTGCTTGGAATTCTCCTTGGGGCAAAGGAAGACCAGGATGGCATATAGAATGCTCCGTTATGAGTACTAAATATTTGGGCAATACAATTGATATTCATGGTGGTGGACAAGATTTGCAATTTCCACATCATGAAAATGAATTGGCTCAAAGTGAAGCTAAAACTGGGCAAAAATTTGTCAATTATTGGTTACACAATGGCTTTGTTACCGTAGGTGAGAAGCAAGAAAAAATGTCTAAATCATTGAATAATTTTATTACGGTACATGATTTATTAAAAAAGGTTGATCCGCAAGTATTACGTTTTTATATGTCTAGTGTTCAATATAGAAAACCTATTAATTATACAGAAGATGGATTAAGACAAGCAGAAGCAGTATTAAAACGCTATAAAAATATTTTGCGTAATATCAAAGAACGCTTGTCCGAGAAAAATGATGTCTCAGATTCTGATTTAGCAGAGCGACTAATTGATGCCAAGAAAAAATTTATAGCTGCAATGGATGATGATTTTAATGTGCAAAATGCATTAAGTGTGATGCATGAATTGACTTTGCATGTAAATGTTCACTTGAATAACGATTTCATTGATCATAAAAATTTACAGGATTTTGTTCAATTAATGGATGAGTGGTTGCTGATTTTTGGTGTAAAAATTACTACTGAAATGGAAAATGATGATACTATTCAAAAATTGGTAGATCAACGAAATCTTGCACGACAAAACAAAGATTGGGCGACTAGTGATCAAATTCGAGATGAATTATTAGCGAAGGGAATTATTTTAGAAGATACTCCACAAGGAACTAGGTGGCATCATGTTAAAGCCTAAAAAAATAGTTGAAAAAGATATTGATCCTAATACCATAGGTTCACTAGCCTTAGCTTATTTAGGAGATGGTGTTTATGAGGCAGCCATTAGGCAACATTTAGTAAAGGGTGGGATTGTTCGCCCTCAGCATTTGCAAGGTTACGCTACTCATTATGTCTCTGCTAAAGCTCAAGCAGGATTAATCACTAAGATGAAAGAGCTAAATAAATTAACTGCTGAAGAAATAGCCATCTTTAAACGGGGAAGAAATGCTAATAGTTATACACATGCTAAAAACACGAGTATTAGCACATATAAACTTTCAACTGGATTTGAAGCAATGATTGGTTATCTATATCTATCAAAGCAATATGATCGTTTTGATAATCTCATCGCTTGGTGTATTGAACAAGTGGAAAATGGAGAAAATAATGAAAAGCGATTCAAATAATGTTGATTTTGTCTTTGGTAGACATGCAGGGTTAGATTTTTTGAGAACGCAGGATGCAAGCTTGATTAATAAGATTTTTTTGCAAAATGGTGTGCAGGCAAGTATAGCTGATCAAGTGTATCAATTAGCTAAAAAGAAAAAAATAATAGTTCAAAGTGTTCCCAAAAGCAAATTAGATAAGTTAGTTGATCAGCAAAATCATCAAGGTCTTGTTTTGGCAATTACGCCTTTTGAATATACTGATTTGAATGATTTACTAAAAAGCATTGAAGAAAAAGCTGATCCATTTTTATTAATGCTGGACTCAATTGAAGATCCACATAATTTGGGTTCAATTTTAAGAACAGCAGATGCTACTGGCGTTGATGGTATTATTATTCCACAGAGACGGGCTAGTGGATTAACTTCCGTTGTAGCTAAAACTTCAACTGGTGCGATTGATTATGTCCCTGTAGTCCGTGTTAACAATTTGGTACAAACCGTTGATACCTTAAAAGATAAAGGTTATTGGTTTTTTGGTACAGCGATGTCAGGTGATAATTATACTAATTGGGATGCACGTGGAAAATGTGTATTGGTTATCGGTAATGAAGGTAAAGGAATATCGCCATTGCTACTTAAACAAATGGACCAAACATTAACTATTCCGATGACAGGACACGTGCAATCTTTGAATGCTGGTGTTGCTACTGGAATTTTGTTATATCAAATGTTTAATAGCAGACAAGCTGTCAAAAATGGACAAATTAAGCAATAATTATTAATTTTGATTGACATAAATTATATAGTGTTTGCTTGAATAAATGTTCGCTTAAAAGATAATATTTTAACTACTAATCTGATATAAAAAAGTGAAAGAGGAATTTTTTGTGTCAGATAGTGAGTTAATTATGAGGGTGAAACAAAAAGATAATGATGCTTTACAGCAGTTGTTTGTGCGATACAAACTTGTAGTAAATAAAATCAAAGCCCAATATTATGTTAGAAATTATGATTATCAGGATTGGGATCAAGAAGCAATGATAGTTTGTTATGAAGCTTGCTGTTTGTACGATTTTGAAAGAAATAGTCAATTTGGAGCTTTTTATAAAACTAAATTTACGAATCATGTTCGGTCTTTATTACGTTATGAATTAGCCAAAAGACGTGAAGCTAATAGAACTGCTATATCTTATGAATATGGTAATGATACTGGTATCATAATGGAAAAGTTTACTAATGATTATAAATTGCCAATTAGTGAAATTTATTCTCAATTTTTAAGCAATTTAAGTGAATTGGAGTTACTATCCATTTTAGTTTATTTAGGAAAATTATCGCATCAACAAGCTTGTAAAATTGGACGTTGTGATCGACTTAAACTTTTGCAGGCTAAAGCACGGTGTAAAAGGAAATTAAAAGATGAATTATTTTAATTTGATCTGTTGAAAGAAATCAAGCACTTTTAGCTTGAGTGATGCGGATGTAACTGTTAGAACAGCGATATTGAATATCATAAAAAATGTAGCCTAATGACAGGCTACATTTTTATTTTTTATTTGGATAATTTTTAAGCGTCAAGGCTAGTAAGATAAAACTGATCAAAAAGGCCAAGATATTAAGATACCAACCAATATTATAAGAATTTGTAGTATCAAATAAAAGGGCATCGATTAAAATAGCAAATGATAAAGCTAAAGCCCCGACCATATTGATAATTGATAAAATGTTACTATAGTCTTTAACACCAAATTCTTTTTTAATTAAATATGGTAAAGCAACCAAGCAGATTCCTTGCCCTAATCCTAGAATAAATGCTGATAAAACTAGGCTTAAGCCATTTTTTAATATAATTTGTCCATACCAGCCGCTTATTCCAAATAAAGCAAAGAATAGTAAAACAACTTTGGCATTGAAATAGTCTAATAAAAAACCGATAGATATTTTACCTAATGCTGCTCCAAACATGATTCCTGATACTACCAATCCAGCAGTTTGTATAGAAAAACCAATGTGGAGGATAGAGCCTGATACGTGTTGAACAGATCCTGATACAAATTGCAATAAAAACATAGCTATTGCTAAAGAATAGAAGACTATTGTTTTTCGAGCTTGTTTGAATGTTAATCCTGACTCGTTTCCTGGTTTTACATGATCAACTTTACTAGGTTCGCCATATGCATGATGTTTATCATTAGGTTGAGGAATAATGGTTAATGATGCTGGCACTAGTATTAACAAAATTAATAGGGCCTCAAAAATAAACCCCCCCCGCCAGCCAAAAGATTTAATAACATCAGCAACTAGCGGATTAAATATTGTACCACCGATACCTGATAAGCCTAAAGCAATTCCCATTACTGTTCCTAATTTAGCATTAAACCATTTTTGTAGTAATACTGGTATAGATAGGATAAAAGCTCCAGGCTGACAGATCCCAATAATGATATATACTATGTAAAACCAACCTAAATTATTAGCAATGCTTAAACTTAAAAATCCGATGCCAATAATTGCAAATAAAATCGTTAGTAACCATTTTAAGTTAACTTTAGACATAATTTTTCCAGCAATTAGCAAAGTGATTGCTGAAGCTAAATTTTGTAAGGTAACCATTAGTGAAATACTTGATTTGTTAACATGTAATTCTTTGCATAAAGGAATAAAAAATAAACCTACGGTATTAACAATTAGTCCAAATCCAATTAGTGATATGAGACAGCTTACTATAAAAATCCACCAGGCATATATACTGCGTTGATTCGTCACAATAAATAACCTACTTTCTAACAAAATATAATCAATAAATATCATAAACTAAAAAAGTACAAGATATCTTTTAAATTGGTAAGTTTAAGTTTTTTTTATAAAATATAAGCAAATCTTTAGTAAATAATAAATTGAAAAAAGTGCATTTATTTGTTAAGATAGTTTAAGCTTAGGAGTGATTGTATGGTAGTAAAGAAAGCATCACTTGCATGTACAATATGCGGATCACGTAATTATTCAATTGCAGCAAGTAAAAGTAGAACTCAGAGATTGGAATTAAATAAATTCTGCAAATATTGCGGTAAGAAGACTTTGCATAAAGAAACGAGGTAATTTAAATGTTTAAATTTATCAAAGAAGTTATAGCTTCTATGAAAAAAGTAACTTGGCCTACATTAGAGCAAAATAGGCGTGATACTTCTACTGTTGTATGGTGTTCAATTTTATTTGCTGCTTATTTGGGCGTGCTGGATTTTATATTCCAACAATTAGTTAAATTATTGTAAAATCTATGGTATAATTTCTTATATCTTATTGTGGCCTCCATTGGAGGTTTTTTATTTGCTTAATTAAGGAGAAATAAATGGTAGAAAGCAGTAAAAAACAATGGTATGTATTGCATACTTATTCAGGATATGAAGAGAAAGTAAAAAAAGATGTATTATCACGTGCTCAATCTATGGGGATGCAAGATTATATTTTTAGAGTAATCGTTCCCGAAGTTAAGAAAAATGAAGTGGTACGTGGTCAGGAACAAAAAGTTGATGAAAAAGTATTTCCTGGTTATGTTTTAGTAGAGATGGTTATGACTGATGAAAGCTGGTTTGTAGTTAGAAACACGCCTAATGTTACTGGTTTTGTTGGTAGTCACGGTGGTGGTTCTAAGCCTTCTCCATTGTATGACGATGAAATAAAACGTATTCTAGCTGATCAAAATAAAGAAGCCGCACCTCAAAGTTATGATTTTGAGGTAGGAGAAACTGTTACTATTACTGAAGGTCCATTTAAGAATATGGAAGGTAAGATTAATAGTATCCAAACAGATAAAGAAAAATTACTTGTTTCTATTGACATGTTTGGTAGAGAAACTAATGCAGAGTTAGACTTCACACAAGTTAAAAAATTTGAGGCTTAAGCTGATTTATAAAATTAGTTACAACATTTGTTGAAATTAATTGTAAAAGATGATATTATACTGTAGTATCTTTATTATTGTGGGAGGAGAGAAAGGAAATCTCCATTATAACCACATCACGGAATCAAGGAGGTATTGACCGTGGCAAAGAAAGTAATTAACGTAGTTAAACTACAAATACCAGCTGGTGCAGCTACTCCTGCACCTCCAGTTGGTCCTGCATTGGGACAAGCCGGCATTAACATTGTTGGTTTTACAAAGGATTTCAATGCACGTACCGCAGATCAAAAGGGTATGATTATCCCTGTTGTTATTACAGTATATGAAGATCGTTCATTTGACTTCATTACTAAGACTCCACCTGCAGCAGTTCTTTTGAAAAAAGCTGCTAAAGTTGAAAAAGGATCTGGCGAACCTAATACTAAGAAGGTTGCGAAAGTAACTAAAGCTCAAGTTAAGGAAATCGCTGAAACCAAAATGCAAGATCTAAACGCTGCAGACGTTGAAGCTGCTATGCGCATGATTGAAGGTACTGCTAGAAGCATGGGCTTCGAAGTAGAAGATTAATCCATTTTCTAGAATGTCGGATCGTTAATCAAAGTTAACGAATCAGCGTGGGAGAGTTGAAGACTCGTTTGACCACATTTGCAAGGAGGAAATCACATGCCAAAGCATGGAAAGAAATATTTAGAAGCAGCAAAACTTGTTGAAGCTGGCAAGTTTTATACTGTTGATGAAGCTATGGAGTTAGTTAAGAAGACTTCATACGCAGGCTTCGATGCAACTGTTGAAGTTTCATTTAATTTATCAGTAGATCCAAAGCAAGCTGATCAACAAATTCGTGGATCACTTGTTCTTCCAAATGGAACAGGAAAGACCCAAAAAGTAATTGTTTTTGCTGAAGGACCTCAAGCTGAAGCTGCTAAAGCAGCAGGCGCTGATGAAGTTGGATCAGATGACTTAGTAGAAAAAGTTCAAAATGGCTATTTTGACTTTGATGTTGTTGTTGCTACACCAATGATGATGGCTAAGGTTGGTCGCTTAGGTCGTGTATTAGGACCTAAGGGTTTAATGCCTAACCCAAAGACTGGAACTGTAACAATGGATGTTGCTAAGGCTGTTGAGAATGTTAAAGCTGGACAAGTTGAATACCGTGTTGATAAACAAGGTTTGATTCATGCACCTATCGGTAAAGTTTCATTTGAAAGTGCAAAACTTGCTGAAAACTTTAATGCATTACGTGAAGTTATTTTACGTGCTCGTCCTGCAGCAGCTAAAGGACAATACATGAAGTCAGTTGCAGTATCAGCAACATTTGGCCCTGGTATCTATTTAGATCCAATGACTTTAATGTAATTGAATAAGAAAGAAGTCATATCATAAATATGACTTTTTTTATGTCAATATATGTTGACAAAAAAATATATAGTTGTTATTATATCAAAGGATGAAAGTTCTACCGAAGACTCGGGTGGCGTAAAGCCTTAATATCCCGCCGAGGCCAAGAAAGAATGGATATTTAATGCCACGTCTTTTTGGCGTGGTTTTTTGATTCTTACAGTAGAATTTATCTTAAAAAAATTTTGGAGGTGAATTCATTGAGTAAAGCTGCTATTGCTGCTAAAGAGAAATATGTTGATGCCTTTTCTGAGGAGTTAAAAGCTGCTAAGTCACTTTTAGTAGTTGACTACCTTGGCTTGACTGTTGATGAAGTAACAAGTTTACGTAAAGAATTACGTGAATCTGATGTTAAGATGAAAGTAGTCAAGAATACTTATTTAAAGCGTGCTGCCGAAAAAGCTGGCATTGAAGGCTTAGACGAAACTTTCTCAGGACCATCAGCTGTTGTTTATACCGATAACGCAGATGATATTACTGAACCTGCTCGTATTGTTTCAAAATATGCTAAGGATATTGAAGCATTATCAATTAAGGGTGGATTGCTTGAAGGTAGGGTTACCAGCGAAGAAGAGATCAAGCAAATCGCTTCCATTCCAGGTCGTGAAGGATTGCTTTCAATGCTTGTTTCTGTATTGCAGGCACCTGTTCGCAATGTTGCATATGCTGTTAAGGCTGTTGCTGAATCAAAGGGCGAATAAGATATCGTTCTATATATAATTAATTATTTTGGAGGAAAGTTATAATGGCTTTAGAAACTGATAAGATTATTGAAGCTTTAAAAGGTGCTTCAATTCTTGAATTGAATGACTTAGTAAAAGCAATTGAAGAAGAATTTGGCGTAACTGCTGCTGCTCCTGTTGCAGCTGCTGCTACTGCAGATGCAGCTGCAGCTAAGACTGAATTTGATGTTGAATTAACAGAAATTGGTCAAGAAAAAGTTAAGGTTATCAAGGTTGTTAAGGAAATCACTGGCCTTGGTCTTAAGGATTCAAAAGACCTTGTTGATGGTGCACCAAAGAACATCAAAGAAGGCGTTTCAGAAGCAGAAGCTAACGATATCAAGGCTAAACTTGAAGAAGTTGGTGCAAAAGTTACTGTTAAGTAATTTATTAAATCTGTATTTGCTGCCTTTAAATACGAAAAAAACCTGACCATTCGGTCAGGTTTTTTATTTTGTACTAATTACTTGTTTTTATTTCTTTTACTAAATAATAAATTTAACATTGTGGCACTAAAACTTGCTACTACAATACCATTACCTAAGAAAAGTTGTAATGTTTTTGGTAATTGTTGAAAAATTTGTGGATAGACACTTACGCCTAAACCTAAGCCAATTGAAGTGGCTATAATTAATATATTTTCTGATTTACTAATATCTACTTGAGAAAGCATGTTAACACCTTGAACTACCACAATGGCAAACATAATTAACATAGCTCCTCCGAGTACTGAAACAGGAATGATCGAAACTAATGCTCCTATTTTTGGTAATAATCCCATTAGCATTAAAAATCCTGCAGCCCAGTAAATTGGCTTTTTGGAGGTAATGCCAGATAATTCTAAGACACCAACATTGTTAGAAAAAGTAGTGTAAGGAAATGTGTTAAAAATACCACCTAAAATTTGAGCTAAACCTTCAGCACGGTATCCTTTGGTTAAGTCTTGTTTAGTTATATCTTTATTAATAATATTACCGATTGCTAAGAAAACACCAGTTGATTCAACCATAGAAACCACTGCGATAATAATCATAGTAATACATGATGATATTTCAAATGATGGAGCACCAAAGTAGAAAGGTTGTGGTAAGTGGAACCATGAAGCTTGAGCTACAGGTTCTAATGAAACCATACCAAGCGTACTTGCAATCACAGTCCCGAAGATCAAACCTAAGAGAATGGAAATTGATTTTAAAAATCCTTTACCAAATGCTTGGAAAGCTAAAATTATTAAAACGGTTGCAAATCCAGTGGCTAAACATTTAATATCACCAAAGTTTTTAGCAAGGCTATTGCCACCACCAATATTTTGAAAAGCAATTGGAATTAAAGATAGACCAATGACTGTAATTAAACTACCCGTAACTACTGGTGGAAATAGTTTCTTAATCCTTGCAAATTGACTGGAAATTAAGACTACAAAGATACCAGCAACGATGATTGCACCATACATAGTAGTTATAGAAAAATGTTGACCTATCATTTGTAGGGGAGCTACTGCTTGAATAGCACATCCTAAAACAACGGGCAAGCCTATACCAAAGTATTTGTTTCTGAAAAGTTGTACAGCAGTTGCTAAACCACACATGAAAATATCTATAGATATTAAATATGTCATTTGTGTACTGTTAAAATGTAATGCGGTACCGATTAACATTGGTACTGCAACAGCACCGGAGTACATAGCTAATAAATGTTGTAAACCTAAAATAGCTTGTTTTCCTAAATTTGTATTTTGTTTATCCATTATTCTTCTCCCACAAAATGAACCGTGTTGTTGTCAAAATTTGCAATGCGTGCCAATGATTCTAAATGATAACCGTTATCGGTAATCCATTTACTTCCTCCCTGAAATGTTTTTTCAATTACAATACCAACTCCAGCTACTTTAGAGTTAGCTTGTTTAGCTATATTGATTAGTCCTTTAACAGCTTCACCATTAGCTAAAAAATCGTCAATGATTAAAACTGAATCATCTTTGCTTAAAAATTTTTTATCCACATTTATTTTGTTAGTAACCTGTTTGGTATAAGAAAAAACTTCTGTTTCATAACATTCCTTATTTAAAGTGGATGGCTTAGATTTTCGAGCAAAAACTACAGGAACGTGAAAAATTAAGCCTGTAGTTAAAGCTGGTGCAATACCAGATGCTTCACATGTTAATATTTTTGTGATTTTTTCTCCGGTAAATAGTTTGCCAAATTCTTGCCCGATGGCAAACATTAAATCTGGATCTATTTGATGATTTAAAAACGAATTAACTTTTAATACGTTTCCCGGTAATAGTTCACCATCTTGGCGAATACGTTTTTCTAAAATTTCCACAATATCCTCCTAATACAAAAATAAGGACTTTTTACCCAAGCTATAGGTAAAAAAGCCCTTATTACAGAGAATATTAGCTTAAAACCTATAGTCCAAAATTTACGGTTTTGGGTAGAAACTATCAACCTTATTATGACAATATATAAGTTTATTTTTTTGATTTCGATTTTAATTCTAGCAAAATAACAACGATAAAACAATAAAAATAAAAAACTTTAATAGGATACTCGAATGCATTATCAAAAAAATATCTAAAATATTCGTATTTTATATTTGACGAAAGCAAAAATTATTAGTAATCTTTAGAGGAAAGAAAGCTGAAAAAGGAGTAAAAAGGTGACGAAAAAAATTTTGAGAGATTTTGATAAAATTATTGTGCTAGATTTTGGTAGCCAATATAATCAATTAATCACAAGGCGACTACGTGATTTTGGTATTTATTCTGAATTGTTATCACATGATCTTTCAGCAGAAAAGATTAAGGAAATTAATCCTAAGGGGATAATTTTTTCTGGTGGTCCTAATAGTGTTTATGATCAAGATGCAATGAGAATAGATTCTGATATTTTTAAATTAGGAATTCCTATATTAGGGATTTGTTATGGGATGCAGCTTATTTCGCATGTATTTGGTGGCAAAGTAGAGCGTGCTGAAAATTCTGAATATGGACGTGCAGATATTTCTGTTGCAGATGCAACTGAAGGCTTATTTGCGGGACTGCCTGTTAAACAAACCGTATGGATGAGTCATGGTGATTTAGTTACTCAAGCACCAGCAGGTTTTACAACTATAGCTTCTAGTGTAAACTGTCCAATTGCTGCGATTGCCAATGCTGAAGAAAATATTTATGGTATTCAATTCCATGCCGAAGTTCGTAACTCTGAATACGGTTTGGATATCTTGAAGAATTTTGCTTTTAATATTTGTCATGCTGAAGCTAACTGGACAATGGACGATTTCATTGGTATGGAAATTGAAGATATTCGTCAAACTGTTGGCAACAAAAAAGTTATTTTAGGATTATCTGGTGGTGTAGACTCTAGTGTAACTGCAACCTTATTACATCGAGCAATCGGTGATCAATTAACTGCTATTTTTGTTGATCATGGTATGTTGAGAAAAAATGAAGCTGAGCAAGTAATGGCAGCTTTAAATAAGGAATTGGGTATTAACATCATCAAAGTTGATGCTGCTGACAGATTTTTATCTAAGTTAGCAGGTGTTACTGAACCTGAAAGAAAGCGGAAGATTATCGGCAAAGAATTTATTGAAGTATTCAATGAAGAAGCTCAAAAATTGAAGGATATTGATTTTCTTGCTCAGGGAACTTTATATACAGATGTGATTGAAAGTGGTACTAACACTGCCAAAACTATCAAATCCCACCACAACGTAGGTGGTCTTCCTAAAGATATGCACTTTAGCTTGATTGAACCATTACGCAAATTATTTAAAGATGAAGTACGTGTTTTAGGCGAAAAATTAGGTTTGCCACATGATTTAGTATGGCGTCAACCATTTCCAGGCCCAGGTCTAGGTATCAGGGTCATTGGTGAAATTACAGCGGAAAAATTAGCCATAGTACGTGAAAGTGATGCAATTTTACGTGAAGAAATTAAGAATGCTGGCTTGCAAGAAGATATTTGGCAATACTTTACAGTTTTACCAGGTATTCGTTCAGTTGGTGTTATGGGTGATGGTCGTACATATGATTACACAATTGGTATTAGAGCTGTTACATCAATAGACGGTATGACTGCCGATTTTGCTCATATTCCATGGGAAGTTTTGCAAAAGATTTCTACTAGAATTGTTAATGACGTCGATCATATTAACCGTGTAGTCTATGATATTACTTCTAAGCCACCTGCAACTATCGAATGGGAATAGTCCCAACATCTATTGTTGACCGATGCATTTGCATCGGTCATTTTCGAGACGAAGCAAAGCTGAGTCCGAAAAACTAAGCGAGAGGCCAAAGACCTCGAGAGGATTTTGGTATGAAAAATGGCTTCTGGTACTCAAATGGTACTGGAAGTAAAAAAGAATAAACTAAATAATAGTTCTTTACATTTGGGCAAAAAATAAGACCGTAGTTTAAAGCTGCGGTCTTTTTGCTTACATATTATGAGGATTAATTTATTTATACATCCTCAATGATTACTTTCAAATGCAACAAACAATATAAATTAGATTGCAAAAGCCACTAATACAACAGATGTTATTTACAAGAAAGATATAGATTGTATGAGAGAAAAAATAGAAAAATTGGCAAAAGAAATATGGGATATACATTCCCTTTTATTAAACAGAAGTAAATAGAATCACTTCCTTAAAATATCTTAGACCTGTAAGAAGTTTTAAAAATATGATATAACATAATTAATTGAAATGCCGATTTTTAAAATTACAAGGGAGAGAAATTTATGCAAAACTTTGGGAAAATTATTTTTAAAATAGACCAGGTTTTAGAAGAAAAAAATATAAGCAAAAATAAATTGGAAAAAGAAGCAAATCTTCAAAGGACGCAACTTAATTCTTATTGTAATAATAAAGTTAAAAGAATTGACTTAGAAACTATAGCAAAAATTTGTTGTGTTCTTGATTGTAAAGTTGAAGATATTATGGATTATGTGAGGTAATTAAATGAATAGATACGAAATAATTCAAAAAATAGGTAATATGTATCAGATTGGTAACACTGAATCAGGAGAATTTAGTTATGTTCAAGCACTTAAAACAGCTGGAAAAAATATAAAAGATTACCAAAAAGGAGACACAGATACAAACCATCAATACTTAGATATAAGATTTGAAAATGATAGATTAGTTATATTAGTTGAAACAAAAAATAGTTTTAGCAGATGGGATCATAATAAAATTAGAAAACAATTACAAGACTATGTAAGGTACGAAAAAGCTTATTCTGATAAAAAAATAATTGCTATGCTAATAGAAATAGACGGAGATGATATATGGGTTTGGCATGGACAATCAGTAATTATTGATGAAGAGCATAGGAAAAAAGAAGAAACTGTTTTAAAATCTTTTGAAGAATATGAGAATATAGTTTTTGGTAAGGTTAATGACAAAATTAAAGTTGTTGATTCAATAAAGGTTTTAAATGAAATGCTACATTCTGATGGTGTGAATGAGAAATTGAGAAGTCAGTTTGTAGGTACATGTCTATTAGCCTTAAAAAATGGACTTTCATATAAAAATTTGAAACCAACATTGGACCCTGATACTGGAAAGATATTAAGCCAAGAAAAAATAATAATAAAAGATATAAAAAATATTCTGTCAGGATTGTTATCTAAAAATAACGATGTGGATACTTTGAATAAGGCTGGGAAATTATCTGTATTAAGTAGCAAAGTGCTAGATGATCAAGATATAGCTAGTTTAACATATGATGAATTGCAAAAAATATTAGAATTTATAAACAACAATATAATTCCTTTTATTAATGATTCAAATACAGCAGGTCAAGATTTATTAAATCTATTCTTTACAACATTTAATAAATATATTGGTAAATCCGATAAAAATCAGGCGTTTACACCAGATCATATTTGTGATTTTATGTGTAAAGCTGTGGGAGTAAATAAAAACTCACGAATTTTAGATCCTTGTTCTGGAAGTGGTGCATTCCTAGTAAGAGCTATGACAGATGCCATGGATGATTGCGATACAGAAGAAGAACGTGAAGAAGTAAAAAGAAATCAAATTTTTGGTATTGAGTATGAAGATGGAGCGTTTGGTTTATCATCAACAAATATGTTGATTCATGGTGATGGTAATTCAAATGTTATCCAAGCTTCTATGTTTGAAAGAGGAGAATGGATTAAAGACAAAAATATAAATATTGTTTTAATGAACCCACCATATAATGCCACTAGAAAATTCTGCGATCCAGAATATGTAAAAAGTTGGAAATCAAGCAATAAAGAAGATCCATCTAAGGGCTTTCATTTTGTAGAGTATGTTGCAAGACATATTCCAGCTAACTCAAAAATAGCAGTTTTATTACCTATGCAAGCAGCTATAGGAACTAGTTCTGAAGTTAAAAAATATAAAAAGAAAATGTTAGATAATTATACTTTAGAAGCAGTTTTTTCATTACCAAATGAGATCTTTTACCCAGGTGCATCAGCTATAGCTTGTTGTATGATTTTTGATTTATCTCAAAAGCATGCAAGGTCTAATACGGAAACTTTCTTTGGTTATTTTAAAGACGATAAATTTATAAAGAGAAAAGGATTAGGTAGGGTAGAAAAAACAGATAGCGACGGGAACAGTTTATGGGCAAGTACAAAGGATGAATGGCTTGATTTATATAAAAATAAAAAAGAAGTGCCTGGATTATCTGTTATGAAGAAAGTTACTTGGAAAGATGAGTGGTTGGCTGAAGCTTACATGGAAACAGACTATTCATTATTACAAGAATCTGACTTTCAGAAAGTCCTCAATGATTATTTATCATATTTAGTTAAGGAAGGATATGTATATGAATCTTAAAACACATTTATGGAAATGGTTTAATATAGAGGAATTATTTATTGTTAATGCAGGCAAATATTATAATTTGGATGAATATTCAGAAGGTAATACCCCTTATTGTTCGGCTTCTGCTATAAATAATGGAATAAGTAAAAAGATCGATCTTGAACCAGATTTTTCGGGGAATAAGATTGTTATTGGGAAAGTGGGTTGTAATACTTTTTATCAAAACACCCCATTTTCGGCAACTAGTGATGTTAATATATTGACACCTAGATTCGAAATGACAGATTTAATTGCATTATTTATTGTATCTGTAATTAACAAGAGTGAAAATTATAAGTGGAGCTATGGAAGACAATGCCGCGTTGGAGATACTAAAAGGATAAATATTAAATTGCCAGTATCTTTAAATGATGATTTAGAACCTGAAATTGATTCGAGTAAAACATTTTCTAAAGTTGGTTATATTCCTGATTTTAATTTCATGGAAACATTTATGAGATCATTAAATTATAGAGTACTAACAACAAATAATAAACAAAACTTAGTAGGGTTAGATACTAGAAACTGGAAAGAATTTTACTTGCACAAACTATTTAATACATTTATGGGGAATGGAATAGATGCAATAGCTACAACAAATGATAATCCAAAGTACAATTATGTATCACGTGATAGTAACGGAAACGGTGTTGTAGGATTTGTTGATGAAGTTGAAGGACAAAAGCCATTCCCTGCTGGCACCATGTCATTAGCTCTAGGTGGTAGTTTTTTAGGATCTTGTTTCATACAAAAAGAACCTTTTTATACAGCACAAAATGTAGGGATATTGCAAGAGAAAGAACCACTTAGTATTCACACAAAATTATTTATCTCGACTCTGATAAGGAATGAGTGCAAAATAAAATATCAGGCTTTTGGAAGAGAATTAAACTCACATTTTAGAAAAGATTTTACTCTTAAACTGCCAGTTCTAATGAATGGTGATGAATATATTATAGATAGAGAAAAGAAATATTCAAAATGTGGATATATACCTGATTGGAGATGGATGGAAAACTATATAAAGAGTTTACCATTTGGCGATAGGATTGAGTGAGGAAATTATATGTATATTAAAAAAATTAAAATAAAGAACTATAGGAATTTTAATGACTTTGAAATGGAGTTTAATGATGGATTAAATGTAATCATTGGAGCTAACAATTCAGGAAAAACTGGTCTTATACATGCTATTAGGTTACTTAGTTCACCATCTGATATTAATATTAATGATTTTAATAAAAATAATCTTATCAATTATAAAGAGAAATATATTGATGAAGCACCTTCTATAAGGATAGAATATGATATACAGCACGAAATTTTTGAAGAAGATACTACAGATGAGAGCATTTTAAAAATTTTACCATTTTTAGGCATGGAAAAGATGGCGGAAAGCCGTATAAGCACTGAAAAAGACACAAAATATAATATTTATGCAACTATACAGGCAACATTTTGCTTAGATAGTAAATTTACTGAGGAATATAAAAAAGAGGTTCAAGACATAAGTAATTTTGATGACTACTTTTTAATGCTTAACAGATATATAAATGATCATTATTTATGGATATATACAAATGGTAAAACCGAAACTAATATTGATTCAAAATTGGCTAAAAAAATCTTTGATATACAATATATTAATGCGGAAAGAACAGGTACTGATGTTGCTATAGAAATAAAAAAAGATATCAGTTCTTTATTAAAAGATAGCGAAAAAAAGAGAGAGTATGACGCACTTATTTCAGAACTTAATGATAAATTAAAAGAACTTCTTGAACCATCTATTACTAAGATGTCAAATTTATTTAACTACGAAAAAAATGAGATAGGCTTAGAAAAAGGCAATATTTCCATAACTTCCCAAATAAACTCAAAACTATCCGCAGAGGATTCCTATATAACAGAGGTAAAGGATACTAAATTTAATTATAACTTGCCATTAGTATATAATGGCTTGGGATATAATAATCTAGTTAATATATATATGTTTATTAAATTGTCAGATGTGAAAAAAGGGAAAGATTTTAAAATTTTGTGTCTTGAAGAGCCAGAGGCACATTTACATCCAGCAATGCAATACAAATTGTTCAAATTTATTAGTAACTTAAATAAAAGCAACAAATTGAATCAGCAGGTTTTTGTAACTACGCACTCAAGTAATATAACTGCGGTGTCTGGTTTAGATTCAATGTATATAATTCAGTATGATAGACAAGGAGAGGTTTCAGATTGTTTTCAACAGAGCTTGAAGCGCCAATTAACGGATAAAGACGACAGCACTTTTAAATCAGATGCTAAAAATCATTTAAATAAATTTTTAGATGTTACTCGTTCTGATATGCTGTTCGCAGACAAAATAATACTAGTTGAAGGTATTGCTGAAAAAATACTCTTGCCGATATTCATGGAAAAACTAGGTTATCCATATGAAGATGACCATATATCAATTGTAGAAATAGGTGGAAAGCATTTTGAATATTTTATAGAATTATTTAATGGTAACCCAGTAAAAAAGAAAATTCTTTGTATTACCGACAACGATTTTAAATGGTTTAATGATGATGGAGAAAATTGTTTGTTCAAAGAATACTTAGAATATGAAGCTCCACATCTTAAAAAGTTAATAAGCCGTTATAAGTTTAATGAATTTAAAATAGTCACTCAAATAAAAGGTGGAAGCACATTTGAAGACGAGTTATTTATAGAAAACTTTAAAAATGAAGATATTGTATCATCCCTATTTGGGTTACCACTAAGTAATACAATGAAAGAATTTTGCAAAAACAATGGATTTTCTATAAATGATTGGATTAAAAATAAAGAATTAATTGATGGCAGGAGTATTAAATTAATATCGAAGTACCTGGATTGTTATAAGAAAAAAATAGAATTAGATCCAGAGAATCAAGAGTTTTATGAAAAATTGATTTTTTCTAAGTTGTTCTTACACTATGCCAGCAATAAAAAAGGTGATGTAGCATTAAGTTTAATCACAGATAAAAATTTTTTTGATGACAAAGATATAAGCAAACTTATCGTACCGGGGTATATTATGGAGGGGTTGGAATGGTTAAATCAATAACTTCAGGAGATATACTTACAAAAAATGAATTATTGAATCATATTAAGATTTATGCAGGACCAGGAGCCGGTAAAACTCATTTTATTGTAGAAAATATAAAGAATATAATATCGACAAATAAATTAATTACTAATTCAGAAAACAGAAAGATTTTATGTATAACTTATACAAATAAAGCTGTAGATGAAATAGCTAACAGACTTCAAGGATTTAATGAGTATATTGAAATTAATACAATACACGGATTTATTATTGAAAATATTATTAAACCATTTCAAACTGATCTAATAAACATAATGAAAAATGATTTTAATATAAAAGTGTGCAATGGAAGTACTATTAGTTCACAAGTGGAGGGATTGTCATTATTACATGGTATAGATAAGGAAACCATATATAAATACATTAACATAGAAAAAAATACTTCGGATTCCTATTCATATAGTAAAATGAAAATGAGTGAAGTACAAGTAGATGTGGATAAATTTATAAATGGTATAAGATTAAATAAAGATTTGAAATCTAGTTTAACTAATCCAAAGAATTTTTCTGTGGAAGATATTGTTCCTTTAAAAAAATATATTTGGTCTGAAGTGAGAAAGCTTACACATGATGAAATTTTGTATTTCGGATATCGAATTATTCAAACGAATCCAATAGCTTTATATACGTTGCGAGTTAAGTTTCCTTTTATTTTTGTAGACGAATTTCAAGATACCGATCCTATACAAACAGAAATAATAAAACTTATAGGCAGTAAATCTACAAAAATTATAATAGTTGGAGATGTTGCCCAATCTATTTATAGTTTTCAAGGAGCTAAGGTTTCTGATTTTTTAGAGTTTAATATAAATAATGAAGTTGAAGAGTACTCTATTGATAGTAATCGTAGATCAACAGAAAACATTGTAAATTTTTGTAATTTTATTAGATGTTCAGACAAAAATATTTTTCAATCAAGTATAAGGAAATATAAAGATGACAAAACAATTATTGAAAAAATAAGCATAAAATTCTTACTGGGTAGAAGTGATGAAGTAAAAAGAACACTTTATTCTATTTTAAACGATAATGGAGTTATACTGGCTCGTAGTTGGGTAGATGCATTTAAATTTATTCAGAATATAGAAGAAAATCAATCTGTTATTCTGAAAAAAATTTATAACAGTTATTATAACACACCAATTATGATTAGAGATGAAATAATAAAACATAATAATGTGATGTGGGTTAAAGCTTTTAAAATTATATTTAACTTGTGGGAAGGTTATAATAATAAATCTTTTGGTGATATTATATTAACACTGCAAAAGTATTTTCAAATATCTCCATCTAAGATAGAAATAAATCATATATATTCAATATACGAATTTTTAAAAGAATTATTTATAGATGTAAGCTCTGACACATTAACAGTGGATATAATTGAAAAATTTAATAGTTTAATTTTTCAGAAGAAGAATACTATTTTAAAAAAATTGTTTGGAATCAATGATATAGGAATTTATATTTTTTCAGAATATGACAAAGAAGATTTGAAACAAAATGTAAAGTGTCTAAAATGGAATACGTCATATTGTCTATTTAATGAGGTTTTTTGTGAGAATAGTAAATATATGACAGTTCATCAATCTAAAGGATTAGAATGGGATAAAGTAATTGTAAGCTTAAATCCCAACTCATTTGATAAAAGAGAAGGAGTTGATTTGAATAAAATGTTTACTTCTCCTGTATTAGTTAATGAAACAGCGTTAGATGAATTTACACGCTTATTTTATGTAGCCTGTAGTCGTGCAAAAAATGAACTTTACATTCATTTAGAAGACGAATCTTTGCAGTCAGTTATTAGAAGTAGTTTAGAAAACTTTCAAGAAAAAAGTGGTATAGATATTAATTATGAGTTTATACAATAAAAAATAATTTATTTATCCGGTATTGGTACTGGGACGGGACTAAAAATTTGAAAACGTCCTATAATTGGGTGGATGTAGTGATATTAGAAAAAATAGAATATAGTATTTTGAATGTTTTTGAATACAGCTAACATTATAAAAAGAAAAGTGGGAGTAGGACTAGTAAATAGAAGAAAGTTAGTAAAAAATTATCACTAGTGTTTTTATTCAATTGATGTAAATGAAGAGAATAGGAGAATAAAGTTTGAAAGTGAATGAACCTTGTGAATGTATGATTTGTAAAAATAATAAAAAATTTGATATGCCTGAAGAGATTGTTGAATCTGTTTTGAAAAATAATTTAGTTCTTTTTTGCGGTGCAGGAATAAGTACAGAGTCAAAATCCGTTTTTCCGGAATCATTTTACATCAATGTTTTACGTGAGATAGAAGATAAGACAAATAAGAAAGTTGATTTAGATATCAGTTTTTCTAGTCTAATGAGTTTATATGTTCATACATTTCCCAATGGTCGTAGGAAATTGCTAAATAAAATCAAAGAAAAATTTGATTTCATAGATTCATTTCCTCAATTATTAAATATAGCTACTAGTTTTCATAAAGAAGTTGCTGCAAATCCTTTCATTGAAACGATAATTACAACCAATTGGGATACATATTTTGAAGATTATTGTGATTGTACGCCCGTAATTAATGATACTGATGCTACTTTATGGAATGTGTTTAAAAAAAGAGTGTTTAAAATACACGGATCAATTAATAATGTTGGGTCAATAGTAGCTACCGAAAATGATTATGAGGAATCATATAATAGACTTTCTAAGGATTTAATAGGAGATAGACTAAAAACTATTTTGGCGAGTAATACTGTTGTCTTTATTGGTTTTTCCTTTGGAGATGAGGATCTTAATAGGTTGTTAGATATATTGTCTGAAAAGATGGGGGATTTTAGCAATCAATTTTATTTAGTCACAATTGATGAAAAATGGAAAGAAAACGCAGACTCAAGATTAATCCCCATTATTACTGATGGAACTTATTTTATTCACCAATTAAACAATATATTAATAGAAGAAGGAAGGCTTGTTTCAAGTGATATTTATGATTATGCAGAAGAACTTTTGTATTTTATCCAAGAAGAGCATATGAAGATTTTTGAATCAGATACTTATAGAGATGAGATTAAAGATTTTCCTGAATTACTATTATCAATAGCTTATCAAGATGCATTTATTCATGCTTTAGAGAGGTGTGTTGCACATAGAAGTAATGGAGAATATTTGATTCCTGGTTACTTTCAGCCTATAATTCAATCATACGAGAGTTATTATGAAAAGCGTATATCAGAAGAAAATTATGGTCAAGCGTTCTATAATTTGGGATATTGTGATGGCTTACTCTCGCTATTATTATATGCAAATGATCCTGAAGAAGCAGGGATACCTGGATTATTTATATATGAAGAAAACTACTTTGAAACAAAAGATGATCTGTTTAAATATATATCAGAAAATAGAAATAAAAAACAATTTGAATATTGTTCAGACAAAGTGCAAAACATGGATGATGTAGTTCCTCATTTTATGCCTTGGTTTATTTAGCTGAAGATTATTTCAGTCATTCTATTCACATCTAAAGGGTGTTGTCGGTATATTAGTGGGGTAAGAATTTTCTTTCGGTACTGAGACTGGGACGGGACTAAAAATCTAAAAACGTCCTATAACTAGGTGGATTTAGTGATATTAGAAAAATTAGAATGTAGTATTTTGAATGGTTTGGGATATATCGGACGCTTGGAAAAGAAGAATGGGAATAGTTAAAATAGGTTATAAAGACTTATAAATGGCTGTTTTATGAGTGTTGTGCTTGTAAAATGCTTGCAAATTTTAGAAATTGGTTACCTGAAGAATAATTTTCAAGGAATACAAAAAGCAACTAAGAGAAAAATTCTAGTTGCTTTTTTGTTTTTTTATCATTTTCAATAGCTGTTTTGTCTGCCCATTTTTGCAAATCGGCAACTACTATTTTATTTATAAATTGATTACCAAAATATGGTTCAATATGATTTTTATAGAGCCCTGGTTCCAAACTGGCACTAGACTCTTTGACTACGTTTTTATGTCCTTCAAACCATATCTTATACAATTCATTAATTGTTATTTGGTTTTGTTTAACAAAATCATCAGCCTTAACTCTAGCTAATTGATTATAAACTTGATCAGCCTCAGCGTATGTTTTAAAACCTCGTCGGGTGGTAACAATTCTCTTACCGTTGCTGTTTTGTCCGAGAGATATTTTGAAATAGTATCTTTTTTCCCCGTTTTTCAATGTGTATTCTTTAATACTTAAATTCGTCTTTCGTGGCACTTAGAAAACCACCTTACCCAGAATTCTAACTTGCTCACCATTTAAAAACATAGGCTTGTATTTAGGATTAATAGATTTTCAAACAATCTTTTGGCTTTCATATTTAGAGTGATATTTTCAATATAGGGGAAGGTAAGACATGGAGAAGGAAAAATGGTTAGGTGTATGGACTCTAACAAGTAAAGAAAAGAAAGATGGTCGTCATATTAAAGGCGAATTTAAAGCTGGAATTATTCCATCAGTAGCTCTAATAGCTTTAATAATCTATCCATTATTGAAACTATTATTTATAATAAACAGTACAAAAACACTCTACTGTAGTAGCACTATTGATATTAAAAAATATCGTATATATAGTATAATTGTACAGGCACATTTACTATTTAACGGGGGTTAAGATGATTCACATAGATAATAAATCATTAAAAGGTTATAAATTTATAGATTTATTTGCAGGTATTGGTGGATTTAGACTTGCATTAGAATCATTCGGTGCAAAGTGTGTCTATTCGAATGAATGGGATAAATTTGCTCAAGAAACATATCACATGAATTTTGGTGATACCCCTGAAGGTGATATTACTCAAGTTGATGAAACAAGGATTCCAGATCACGATATATTATGTGCTGGCTTTCCTTGTCAGCCGTTTTCGATTAGTGGTAAGCAATATGGTTTTGAAGATAGTAGAGGTACTTTATTTTTTGACGTGGCTAGAATTGTTAAAGAAAAACGTCCCAAGGTAGTATTTCTTGAAAACGTTAAAAACTTTGCTACACATGACGGCGGTAAAACAATCAGTGTCGTTAAAAATACTATGCTAGAATTAGGCTATAGTTTCCAATTTAGGGTTCTGAATCCAATTAATTATGGTATTCCGCAAAAGCGTGAGCGTGTATACATGGTATGTTTTAGAAATGATATTGAGCGAGAATCGTTTGTATTTCCTCAACCTTTTAAATTAAATAGATTCGTTGAAAATTTTTTACTACCTGATAATGAAGTTAGAGATTTAATTGTTAATCGTACAGATCTGGTGCTTAATGACAAAGTTAACATCCATTATAATTCTCCTTCTACAATCAGAGTAGGAACCGTGGGTAAGGGCGGTCAGGGTGAAAGAATTTATTCACCTAAAGGAATAGCCATAACTTTGTCTGCATATGGTGGAGGAGTATTTGCTAAAACGGGTGGTTATTTGATTAATGGACAAACTAGAAGACTCCATCCACGAGAATGTGCTCGAATCATGGGCTTTCCAGATAGTTTTAAATTGAATCCTAATATGAATCAAGCATATAAACAGTTGGGTAATTCTGTTGTAGTTGACGTATTGCAACTTATAACGCAACAAATTAGCGATGCCTTAAACCATAAATATAGTGGGACAAACCAGTTAGAGATGGTTTGAGTTATAATGAATTCACAAAATTTTCTAAATCGGTTGGATTTTGTTCTTTGCGTAATTCGATACTAAAAATAACATTAGCATTTCTTGTATTAGATAATTTTCTAATATGATAAATGTTTTCTTTAAAATAGCTAAACATATATTCAGAATCATCAACTTGAAATTTGAGCTTATTAAGATGGTTGTTAGATTTGATGTTGAAATCATCTGTTAATTCAAAATTGATATTCATCTGGGTTAATTTTTTTAGGACTTCTTGTTGCTTGCTTTTTGGTACTTTGCTAGAGCCGCTTTTTTTGATCCTATATTTAGCAGTTATAAAAAAATAATTACCATATTGATTGATAGGAAAAATAATGTAGTCTTTTCCTTTCGTAATCATAAATTTAACGCCTTTATCTTTATAGGCATTAGTGATCCATTCATTAAATATTTTTTGATCTATATCAATATTTTGTCCGATTGAATCAACATGTGCATATTTTTCAAAATGCTTGTTCATATATGCAATTATGAAATCTGTACTTTTATTCGGCTTTGTTTTATTATTTGGTGAAAAAACAAATTTTTTATTTTGATAATCGGGCAAAAGCACAAATTGTCCACTTTGTGCTGAGGGCATCTTAACTTCTATATAAAACATTTTTTTGTTATTTTCATACTTGATGTCACTAATCGTTGAATTACTAAAGCCAAAATGAGTAAAGAAGTTGCCATACTTTTTGTTTAAATATGCATTGCAATCTAATTCAAATAATTTCCACTTTTCCATATAATATCCTCTATATCATTGCTCTTTTAAGAATTACTCTTATTATATTAAATTTTAACAGACTAAAACATATTAACATGTCAGTTTTTATTAGCTTTTTAAGCGAGCTATATATCTGCTATAAAAAAATGCCGAGAATATTCTCGACATTTTTTATTTCTTTTCACCATATGTTTCTTTAATGATTAAGACAGCTGCAGCACCAATTAATGATACAATACCTGATATCATAATCATGTTTGGCATATATTTGTTTAATAATGGATATAAAACAAAGGAAGCAACTGAAGCTACCACTTGTGGTAAACATATCCATGAATTAAATAATCCCATATATACGCCGATATTTGAACCACTTAAGGCATTCGTTAAGATAGTGAATGGAATAGCGTTGATAGTTACCCAGACAATTCCAATACATATGAAGGCAATGATCGATCCTAATTTAGTATGAGCATTAGCTAAGACAAAATAACCAAGAGCTCCGACAATTAATCCTAAAATATACATTGGTTTACGGGTTTTATCATTGATTTTTACTAAGACAAATCCCCATAAGATAGCGATAATTGTTTGGATACCTAATAAAATTCCATACCAATTTCCAGCAAGTTGGAAGGCTTCACTCTTAGCATTAGCTGTATGCCAAATATTTTGAGCAATAGTTCCGGGACCATAAGTCCACAAATATTGAAAGCTGACCCAAGAACAGAATTGCACAATTCCTAATGTCCAAAAAACTTTTGGTGCCTTTTTTAAAATATTAATTAATCCATGAACTTCAGATTTTTTATTAGCAAGTTTATGATATTGGGCATAAGTTATAGGATCATATTCATGTACATTGCAAATAGTAAAAATAGAAGTAACTATTAAAATCAAGGCTCCGATGTAGAAAGATAATATTACAGAATCAGGTACGATTCCTTTCGAAGCAGTGTTTTTAATTCCGATGATAGTTAAGATAGTTGGTAATATAGTTGCAAAGACGCCACCAATGTTACTCCATATTGTTTGCCATGACCAAGCGGTGTCTTTTTGTGCGATATTAACCATGTCCGAAATCATCATTTTAAATGGTTGCATGGACATATTTGATGATAAATCCATAAATAAAATTGCAATAGCACCAAACCATAAAGCTGCTGATGTAGATAAACCTAATGAACCTGCATTTGGTAAAAGGCACATAACAATTACTGCTACAATAGTTCCTAACATTAAATAAGGTAGTCGTCTACCTAATCGTGGTATCCAAGTTCTATCTGAATAGTATCCAACAAGAGGTTGAACTATCATACCTGCCAGTGGCGGTAAAATGAAGAAAAATCCTAATCTGGTGGGATCAGCTCCTAGGGTTTGAAAAATTCGTGCCATATTAGCACTTTGTAGCTGAAATGCCATACTGGTACCTAAATTACCTAATGTCATCATCATTAAAGTTGATAATGCCAAAGTAGGTAATTTTTTTGTTTTTTCCATAGTAGTATTCACCTTTAAATTGAAAATTAGATAATGCAAGGAAAAATTTTTCCATCTTTTCAAAAGAGAAAGCGTTTCCTTGCTAATAGATGGTATTATACACTATATCAATATACGATTCAAGTTGGAATAGTGGGCGTGCCTCTATATGATAGCGTTTTCAAATAGCATTTAGTAGATATTTATTTGAAAAATCAGAATAATTTGGAGCAAAAATTATTTTATCTTGAATTAGTTAGTTACTGATGATATAATTTATTAGTCATGTTAATCTATGGTCTGAGAAATGGCTATGGCAAAGGAGATAATAATTATGAAACAAGGTATACATCCAGATTATCAAGAAGTAGTTTTCATGGATTCATCAACTGGTGCAAAATTTGTATCAGGTTCTACTTTGAAACCAAAAGAAACTATCGAATTTGAAGGTAAAACTTATCCATTAGTTCGTGTTGAAATTTCTTCAGATTCCCACCCATTCTACACAGGTAAACAAAAGTTTGCTCAAGCAGATGGTCGTATCGAAAAATTCAACAAGAAGTATGGTATTTCTTCAAAGAATTAATCACGACAAGATTCTTTGTAAAAGAGCAGCCCTATGTTGGTTGCTCTTTTTTAACTTTATAAGTGATATAATTTATTATGTGTTTATAAACACTGATTAGTTTAAATACTAATTAAGGTTAGGAGTAAATTTTTTATTATGAAAATGCAACTTTCAGAAATCGCTAATGCAATCGGTTGCGATTTGTCTATGAATGAAAGTACGATTGTATCGTCTGTAGTGTTTGATTCACGAAAAGCAGTCGCAGATTCATTATTTGTTCCCTTGGTTGGCGAACGTGATGGTCATGATTATGTTGCTAATGCAGTTGCTAATGGTGCTGTAGCTGCATTATGGCAAAAAGATCATGCTAATAGACCTGAGAATATTCCTGTACTTGTGGTTGATGATACATTATTAGCGTTGCAAAAATTAGCAAAATATTATTTGCAAAAAGTTAATCCAACGGTGGTTGGGATTACAGGATCCAATGGTAAAACTACTACTAAGGATATGGTGGCTGCGGTTTTATCGAAAAGATTTAATGTGCATAAAACACAAGCCAATTTTAATAATGAAATCGGCGTGCCAATAACGATTCTAGAAATGAAACCTACAACTGAAATTTTAGTTTTGGAAATGGGTATGGATCGTGCAGGTCAATTGCATCATTTGAGTGAGCTCGTTTGTCCAGATGTTTGTGTAATTACGATGATTGGTGAAGCACACATTGAGTTTTTTGGTACAAGAGATAAAATTGCTGATGCGAAAATGGAAATCACTGATTTCTTAAAAGAAGATGGAAAGTTTATCTTTAATGGTGATGAACCTTTATTGCAAGCACGTGCTCAAAAATTGAATCAATTACAGGCCACTTTTGGTTTTAATTCAACTGATACAATTTATGCAACTAATTTTAATTCATATATGCACCATGCTTCATTTACCATTAATGATTCAAAAGTTAAATTTACTATACCAATGATTGGTAAACACAATGTGTCAAATGCGTTGGCAGCTATTTTGGTGGGTAGAACGTTTGGTGTGCCTGATGTAGAAATAGCTCAGGCATTAGCTAATTTTGTACCAACAGCTAATAGAATGCAGTGGGAAAAAGGCGACTTAGGTGAAGCAATTATGAGTGATGTTTATAATTCTAACCCTACTGCTGCTAAAGCTGTGTTAACATCATTTAGTCAAGTTGATGTAGACGCATTTGGTCGTCGGATTGCTGTTTTAGGTGATATGTTAGAATTGGGTGCAGCTTCACACCAGTTGCATGCTAGTTTAGCCGAGGTTTTGACTCCTCAATTAATAGATGAGCTTTATCTATATGGTCCGGAAATGAAATATTTATTCGAGGCGCTGTCTGGAAAATATGAAAGCTCAGCTTTGCATTACTATGAAAAAGATCATATGGATAGAATGATTAACGATCTTAAAGAAGATATAAAGCCACATGATATTGTTATGCTTAAGGGCTCTCATGGAATGCATCTTGAAAAAGTGTTAGAGCGCCTTCTGTAGGAAGGAAATAGATATTTGAAATTTTCAGAATTAAATTTAAAGCCAGAATTATTGAAAGCAATTAAGCGTGCGGGGTTTGAAGAGGCAACGCCGATCCAGGAAAAAACGATTCCTTTGGTTCTAAGTGGCAAGGATGTCATAGGACAAGCCCAAACAGGAACAGGTAAGACAGCTGCTTTTGGTTTACCAATTTTACAAACTTTAGATAAAAAGCAGGAAGGTATTCAAGCCTTAATTATTGAGCCTACACGTGAGCTTGCTATTCAAACACAAGAAGAATTATTTAGATTAGGTAGAGATGAAAATGCACATGTGCAAGTAGTTTATGGTGGTGCAGATATTCGACGTCAAATTAGATCATTAAAGCAGGTTCCTAATATTTTGGTAGGTACTCCTGGTAGATTACTTGATCATTTAAAGCGACGTACAATTAATCTTTCTCATTTGAAGCATGTTATTTTAGATGAAGCTGATGAAATGTTAGATATGGGCTTTATCCAAGATATTGAAAGTATTTTGACTTTTGCTTCTAATGATCATCAAACTTTGTTATTTTCAGCTACTATGCCTAAACCAATTTTACAAATTGGTGAAAAATTTATGCATGATCCGCAAATTGTCCAGATTAAATCTAAAGAGTTAACTGCAAATTTGATTGATCAATATTTTGTTCGTCTAAAAGAAAATGAAAAATTTGATATTTTATGTAGATTGATAGATGTCCAAGATCCAGAATTATCGGTTGTTTTTGGTAGAACCAAACGACGTGTTGACGAACTGACTAGAGGATTTCAGGCACGTGGTTATGATGCTGCAGGAATACATGGCGATTTAACCCAAACTAAGCGAATGAGTGTTTTGAAACGCTTTAAGCAAGGTAAATTGGATATATTGGTAGCTACTGATGTGGCAGCTCGTGGTCTTGATATCTCAGGGGTTAGTCATGTTTATAATTATGATATTCCTCAAGATCCTGATTCATACGTTCATCGAATTGGAAGAACGGGTAGAGCAGGTAAGAATGGTATGTCAATTACTTTTGTTACTCCTAATGAAATTGGCTATATGAAGACAATTGAAAGATTAACACGTAAGAAAATGACACCTCTAAGACCACCATCTGATAAAGAAGCTTTTGATGGTCAATTAAGCATTGCAAACAAAAAAATTCAAGAATTATTAGATAGTGATTTAACTAAGTATACTAAAGAAGCTGAAAAATTATTAGAAAATAATTCTGCTCTAGATTTAGTTGCCGCATTATTAAAAGATATGGCTAAGGATGCTGAGCAAGTAAAAGTAGAAATAACTCCGGAAAAACCGTTGCCTTTCAAAAATAGAAGAGGAAACACACAAAACTTTAAACGAAGATATCGTTCAGATGATCGTGATCGAAATATTAAGCGTCATCGCAAACCAAATGCTCAAACAAGAGAGCGGAATATTAAACATAATTTTGTAATTAAGAAAAAAGATTAAAATAAAAAACAGTGTCGGAGTACTAATTTTAAGTGCAGGATGCTGCTTTTTTTATAAATAATATGTCATGATATAATATTTATTATTGCTAGTTTATTATGATGATATGAAAGGAAATGCTTGTGTTACGTGGCGTTGGTATTGATATTGTTGATTTAGACAGAATTCGTGAGCAAATAAAAAAAGGCGATTTATTTGCTAAAAGAGTGCTAACTTCTAAAGAATTTGAACAATATCAAAAATATCAGGAAAATAGGCAAGTAGAGTATTTAGCTGGCAGATTCTCCTGTAAAGAGTCTTTTTCAAAGGCTATGGGAGTAGGACTAGGTACTATTGTTAAATTTAAAGAAGTAGAGATTATTGATAATGATTTAGGACAGCCAGAGATGACAGCTAAAAGTTATCATGGTAGGATTTTTGTAAGTATTTCGCATGAGAAAAGATATTTAGTCACGCAGGTAGTGTTGGAGGATATTTAAGAAATGATCTCAGGAATTCATAGACCGACCAAAATATTGGTTGATCTAGCAGCAATTAAAAGTAATGTCGAAAATGAAATAAAAAATTTGAAATCAGGGCAAAAGTTGTGGGCAGTTGTCAAGGCTAATGGGTATGGACATGGTAGTGTTGTCATTTCTAAGACAGCTATTGCTGCGGGTGCTCAAGGACTATGTGTTGCTATTTTAGATGAAGCTATTGAATTACGTAAAGCTGGAATTAAGGTACCTATTTTAGTATTAGGTATTACTTTACCTAAATTTTCATCATTAGCAGCTGAGAATGACATTTCTTTGACTGTTGGTGATTTAGATTGGTTAAAAAAAACTAGCACTTTTTTATCTGGGACTAAATTAAAAATTCATTTGGCAATAGACTCTGGGATGGGGAGAATAGGTTTTAATGAAGATGATGCATTTTTAAAGGCTAATGATTATTTATTGTCTCATCCTGAATATGATGTTGAAGGAATGTTTACCCATTTTTCTACAGCAGATTGTCATGATTTAGAGTATTTTGATAGTCAAGTTAAAAAATTTGACCACTTTAAAAAAATGTTAAGAATAAAGCCAAAGTATATTCATTGTGATAATAGTGCAGCTTCTATTTTTAATCGCCAAGTGGATAGTGATTTAGTACGCTATGGGATCGCCATGTACGGCTTAAATCCATCTTCAGCACCTCATGACATTGAGATTCAACCTAAATTTACTTTGCAACCAGCTCTTTGTTTTGTTAGTGAATTAGTATTTGTAAAACAAATTCATGCTAATAATGCGGTGGGTTATGGTGCAACTTTTAAAGCTGATACTGATGAATGGATTGGCACAGTTCCAGTAGGATATGCTGATGGTTGGCAACGCTCAATGCAAGGATTTAAAGTTAAAGTTGGGGATGTATATTGTCCCATTGTCGGTCGTGTATGTATGGATCAATTTATGGTTTTGCTACCAGAAAAAATGCCGGTAGGTACTCCAGTTGAATTGATTTCCGCTGATGCAAAAGCTCCAAATAATATCAAAGCAGTAGCAGATTATGCTAATACAATTCATTATGAAATTGCTTGCTTGTTAAGTGACCGTGTACCACGTGAATATCTCAATAAATTTTAGAAATTTAATCAAAAAGATAATAGCCAAAGTAAAAAGGTTATCAGCGTTAAAACTGATAACCTTTTTTGGATATATAATTATTTATTCAAATATTGACCAGGTTTTTCATCAGATCTTAGAATTGTACCCGACTGCAAATCTTCAATCTCCGCTACTACAAAACCCTTTTTTTCTAATTTGTCTACAATGGCTTTCATTGTATCATTGGATACGCCTACAGGTAATGTAAATAGATTACGACGAACTAATTCACCTAATTTAACATCCAAGGTTAAGCAACTAGCAATATTAGTATATTTGGAAATTATTTTTGCCATCTTGACTAAATTTCCACGTTCATTATCAGAAAGGACGGTTAAAACAAACGAACTATTTTTAATATTCCAAGCATCTGAGAGCATTCCTAATAATTTGGAGTGAGTTAAAATCCCATAAAAATAATCTTGTTCATCAAGAACAGCAATATATGGTAAGTCCTTAATGTTAAAAAATACTTGAAAAAATGGTGAATTAACCTTAATGGTTTTAGTTGCATTTTTCAAAAGATAAGTTACAGGTAAATTCATGTCGCCACCTTGTGACTTATGGCGATAGATGTGCATTTTATAAATATTCCCTCGAAAAAGTTTACCTGAGTCATCTAAAATAGGGACACAACGATAGCCTGAATCTTCTAAAATTTGTAATGCTTCGGCTAAAGTTGCTTTTTCATTAACGGTTGTTAAATAGTCTTTTTTATAGACTAATGATTTGATTAGCATATTTTTCCTCCATATATCGATAATTTTATAAAATTATATCATAAAATCAGGGCAAAATTAAACATTGATTAATAAAAAGTTCATTTTATCAACCAATGTTCAAAAAAGTGCTAATCTTTTAGATTTAAGCTATATTAAATTATTGACGAACCTTAACGCCAGTTTCTTTGAAGGCACGATCCATAACTTGCTTCAATTGTTTTGCGGAAGCTTCCATTCTCTTTTGTTCGTCTTCATTCAAAGGCATTTCAATAACTTGTTCAAGACCTTTGCGACCAACAACTGCAGGAGTACCAATGTGAAGGTCATGTAAACCATATTCACCATTCATTGATACTGATAATGGAAGAACAGCATGTTCATCGTTCAAAATAGCTTTAGTAATTCTTGCAAGTGCAGTACCGATTCCATAGAAAGTTGCACCCTTCAAGTTAATGATAGTGTAAGCAGCATCAGCAACTGTCTTGTGAATTTCTTCAAGCTTGTTTTCACCAACTTCTGGATGTGCTTTAACCCAATCTGATACTTTAACACCAGCAACGTTGTTGTAGCTCCATACAGGGAATTCAGTATCACCGTGTTCACCAAGCATGTATGCATTAACTGAACGAGGGTCAACATGTTCCAATTCAGCAATAGCTCTTTGAAGACGACCAGAGTCAAGAGATGTACCTGAACCGATAACACGATCTTTTGGAAATCCTGAAATCTTCCAAGTTGCATGAGTTAAAATGTCAACAGGGTTGGCAGCAACTAAGAAAATACCCTTAAATCCTGATTCAACAATTGGTTCAACAATTGCACTCAAGATCTTTAAGTTCTTGTTAACTAAGTCAAGACGAGTTTCACCTGGTTTTTGTGGAGCACCAGCAGAGATAACTACTAAGTCAGCATCCTTAGCGTCTGAATATTCAGCAGAGTAAATATTCTTTGGAGCAATCCAAGGTGTAGCGTCTGATAAGTCGATAGCATCTCCTTTAGTTCTATCTTTAACAATATCAACAATACCTAATTCTTGTGCAATGCCTTGTTGTACCATAGCAAATGCGTAACTAGATCCTACGGCACCGTCACCAACAAGAATAACTTTATGAATTTTTTCTTCTGTCATGTTTTACAACATCCTTTCTTAATTTTGTTAATCCTTTAACAAATTGATTATACCATTTAAAAGCAAAGTTTTAAAATTTTGTATTATTTTATATGTTATAATCTTGATTTAGTAGATGAGCTATAGGAGATTGATCAAATGAAATTAATTGTGGGATTAGGAAATCCTGGTTTAAAATATCAAAAAACAAAGCATAACACTGGATTTATGGCTATAGATTATTATTTGAAAAAAAATGGTCTTTCCTTTAATAAGGAAAAATTTGAAGGCTTTTGGATAAAAACTAAGATTAAAGGTGAAGATGTTATTTTACTTGAACCTCAAACGTATATGAATGATTCAGGAAAATCGGTTACACAATTAGTTGATTTTTTTAAAATTGATGCACATGATATTTTAGTAATACATGATGATATGGATATGCCAGTAGCTAAAATACGGCTTAGAAAAAGCGGCAAATCAGGTGGACACAATGGAATTAAGAGTATTATTAATTGCTTAAATGATTCAGAATTTAATCGACTAAAAATAGGAATTGATCATCCAACGAAAGAAACAGTGGTTTCATGGGTTTTGACACCATTTTCAAGCGATGATTGTATTAAAATGGAAGCAACGTTTGCGACTGTAAGTCAGATTATTGATGATTTTATTGACAATAAGAGCATAGAATTTTTGATGAACAAGTATAATTAAGCATAAAAGGTAATGAAGTAATGAAACTTTCTGAGTTAATTGCAGCTGATGCTAACTTGGTAAATTTTATCAAGGCAGTTCCGCAAGCAAAAAATTCGATGTTAACAGGGGTGAATTTTGGAGCCTTTAATCTGATCATCAGAGAGCTTTTACATAGGCTACAACAACCTATTTTGATTGTCGCTAGTGATGAAAATCGAGCACAGCAAATTTATTCGTCTTTGGTAGAACTTTTTGAAGAAAATATGGTTCATTTTTTTCCAGTTGAACCATTATTAGAAACGCAGGCTGCTGTATCGTCATTGGACGAATTAAGTCAAAGATTAGATGCTATGTCTTTTTTGCTGACGAAACAAAAGGGAATAGTTATTTCTACTCCACAGGCTTTGCAATATCCATTACCTGCTGCTATTAAATTTAAAGCGAATAGTTTAACCTTAAAAGTAAATCAAGTTTGTAACTTATCAAAAATTTGTGATTTTTTGGTTCGCTGTGGATATAAACGTGATGATTTGGTGGCAAATCCTGGTGAATTTGCATTAAGAGGGGATATTCTAGATATTTATCCAATTAATATTGCATATCCATATCGTATCGAGTTTTTTGATGATGAGATAGATAATATCAGAACTTTTAATCCTGTTAGTCAACGTACTAAAGACAGTTTAACTGAGGTAGTTATAGAGCCTGCAGATGATCAGTTAGATAAACTTTATCAAAATGAAGATTATACTACAATTTTAGACTATCTAACTGAGTCGGGGATTATTTGTTTTGATGATATTAGAGCAATTAGACAAAATATTGTTCAAATTGATGCCCGCAATCGTGATTATTTAGCTCATGAGACAAGCACCAATATTAAAAATAGTAGATTAGATTTTACGTCAATTTTTAACCAAATTGTTCAAGCTAAAATTTACAGTTCTTTATTTCAAGTTAGTGTCAATGATTTAAAAATAGATCAATTATTAAATCTACATACTAGAGAACCCCAACAATTCTTCAGTCAGATGTCGCTGATTAAAAATGAATTATCAGTGTATGAATTACAACAACAAACTGTTATTATTCAGGCTGACAATTTAGTGCGAGCCAAACAAATTAAGAGTACTTTTGCTGATTATGGCATTGATATCACTATTGCTGCTGAAAATAGGTTGATTCCAAATAAGCGGCAAATTATTGTAGATAATTTTAATCAAGGTTTTGTTTTACCTCGAATTAATTTGGTTTATTTGACTGAACATGACTTGTTTAATCGACAACCGCATATCCATAAAAAAATAAAGAGTTTAGAAAATGCTCAGCAAATTCGTAGTTATCAGGAATTAAATCCTGGTGATTATGTTGTGCATATTAATCATGGTATTGGTATTTTCGAAGGTATAAAGACTTTAGAAAGCAATGGCAAGAAGGGTGACTATATAACGATTACATATCGTAATCATGATCAGTTGTTTGTACCAGCTGATCAATTAGGAGTTGTGCAAAAATATGTAGCATCTGATGGAAAAATACCAAAAATAAATAAGCTTGGTGGTAATGAATGGGCCAAAACTAAATGCCGTGTCCAAGAAAAAATTGAAGATATTGCTGATGAATTGCTGGCAATTTATGCTCATCGAGCAACTGAAAAAGGTTTTGCTTTTTTACCTGATGATGAATTACAGCGTGATTTTGAAGCATCTTTTCCATATTTAGAAACGCCTGATCAAATCAAAGCTATTAAGGAAATCAAGTTAGATATGCAAAAAGAAAAACCAATGGATCGTCTATTAGTAGGTGATGTTGGATTTGGTAAGACTGAGGTTGCTTTGCGTGCGGCTTTTAAAGCTATTGATAGTGGAAAACAAGTAGCTTTTTTGGTGCCTACAACAATTCTTGCTGAACAACACTATGCAACTATGCTTGAAAGATTTAAAGATTTTCCTGTTAATGTTGCCATGCTATGTCGCTTTCAAACTGAAAAGGAAGCCGATGAAATAGCCACTAATTTGTCAAATGGAAAAATTGATATAGTAGTGGGTACGCATCGAATTCTATCACGTGATATTAAGTTTAAAAATTTGGGTTTATTAATTATTGATGAAGAACAACGTTTTGGCGTAAAACACAAAGAAAAGCTCAAAAAATTAAAAAATAATATTGATGTATTAACACTAACAGCTACGCCAATTCCTCGTACATTGCATATGTCTATGATTGGTGTGCGTGACTTGTCTGTGATGGAGACACCACCAGCTAATCGTTATCCGATTCAAACTTATGTAACAGAAGAAACACCAAATATTGTGCGAGAAGCGTGTTTACGTGAATTAGCAAGAAATGGGCAAATTTTTTTCTTACATAATAAAATTCAAGATATTGATCAAAAAGTTGCCTATTTGTCACAATTAATTCCTGAAGCACGGATCGAATATATTCATGGTCGTATGTCTGAAAGACAGTTAGAAGACATTATGTTGCGATTTACTCAGAAAAAGTTTGATATTCTAGTTACAACTACGATTATTGAAACAGGGGTAGATTTACCTAATGTGAATACTTTATTAGTAGAAAATGCCGATACATATGGATTGAGCCAATTATATCAGTTACGTGGTAGAATTGGTCGAAGTTCTCGCTTGGCATACGCATATTTTTTATATAAGCGTGACAAAGTTTTAACAGAAGTTAGTGAGAAAAGATTGAATGCTATTCGTGATTTTACGGCATTAGGCTCAGGCTTTAAAATAGCTATGCGTGATTTGTCAATTAGAGGTGCTGGTAATATTTTAGGAAAGCAACAGCATGGTTTTATTGATAGTGTTGGTTATGATTTGTATGCTCAGATGCTTGATCAAACAATTAAGCAAAAACGAGGCGATAAAGTATGTCATAAAACTAATGCTGAAGTTAGAATTAATTTGGAAGCTTATATCCCTACAGAATATATTTCATCTCAGAAACAAAAAATTGAATTTTATAAGAAAATTAAACATGCAAATGATGTGAAAGCCATTGATGATATTGCTGATGAATTAATTGATCGTTTTGGCACATATCCTAAATCTGTGGAAAATTTGTTGAATATTGCTACAATCAAAGTATTGGCTGATACAGCACAAATATTATCAATTACTAATATTGATAAAAAAATAGATATTGTGTTAGATCAAAAAGCTTCCGAAGAATTAAAAGGACCAAATATTTTTAGAACGCTGGAACATGTTTGTTTTAGAGCTCGCGTTAGCGTAGATCATGATTGTTTGCATGTTCGCTTGATTTTAGATTCTAAGTCATCGTGGCGTACTATATTCAATGAATTGAAAGTATTTTTGCAAGCAGTAATAGATATTTTACACAAGTAGTAGGAGAAAATTAATGAGAATCGATAAGTTTTTAAAAGTATCACGTTTGATTAAAAGGCGGACTGTTGCTAAAGAGATGGCTGATCAAGAAAGAGTGCTTGTTAATGGTCGTCAAGTTAAGTCCAGTTATAATGTTGCGATTAATGATATAATAGAAATTCAATTTGGAGTTAAAGCTCTAAAAGTAAAAGTTTTAAATATAAAAGAAACTACCAAAAAAGCTGAAGCTTCAGATTTATATGAAGTAGTTGAATGACATTTTTAGAGGGTCATGATATATTTAGTATAGGTTAGAGCTATTGTCAAATTGACGGTGTATTGAGAAAGGCTGAAGTAAAATGAGTAGGATACATCACTATAATTTCTTAAGCCCTGAAGAACAAGAACAGCGTATTATTCGTAAGGCAGAAAAACAAAGAAAAAAAATACATCGCTTGCGTAAAAGAAAAATCGTTATTGGTTTTGGTGTAATTTTTATAATTATATTGTTTCAGTTAATTATGGCACGAATACAGACAAATAAGATAAATAATCAGGTTTATAGTCTCAAAAAGGAATTATACACAAAACAAACACTTCATAAAAAATTAAAAGCAGAATCATATGACCTCAAAGATTTGGATTATCTATTAAAAGTAATTAGATACAAATATTATTATTCCAAACCAGGTGAGTTTATTTATAATATTCAGGATAAAAAGGATAGCAATTAATGAAATATTTAGTGGGCTTACGTGTTAGTGCCAAAGTCGATAAAGTGATAGCTAGTGGTATTAAAGTTATATTGAATAATGGCAGACGTGGCTTTATTCATTGGCGTGATTTTGGTCCTTTTTGGGATTTGAAGAAAAATAGCTTTACTAAGGGTCAGATATTAAGATTAGTAATTGTTGCTATTAATGAAAAAGGTGAAATTTTATTGTCCTTGAATCGAGTTAATGAGTCTACATTGGTAGATCCTACTAATCCTTTTAATAAAAGTGATGACTTTGCAGGGACATTGAAATGTTTGTTGAAAGAAGCTGAAGATCTTTTTAATCAATTCAATTGATGATTTTCAAGCAAAAAGCGTATATAAAGTATGAAAAAAATTATTAATTTTTTTAGTAAATATAAATTGACATTAGCTGGTAAAAAAATAATTTTGGCAATTAGTGCTGGTCCAGATTCCATGGCTTTGCTAGATATGATGCGGCAAATAGTTGACGATCCGCAGAGTCAATTAATCATATGTCATGTTGATCATTGCTTAAGAAACGATAGTTATTTAGAAAGTGAAATAATTACTAAATATTGTCAGCAATATAAATTGCAACTTGAAGAGACAAAATGGGATGCCCCTCATCCGGCCAATGGATTAGAGGCTGCTGCTAGAGATTTTCGATATGATTTTTTTGCTAAAATTTTACGTAAATATCAAGCTGATTATTTGTTTACTGCTCATCATGGAGATGATTTGGCAGAAAATATCCTTATTAAGTTATTAAGATCAGGCAATGTTCAAGAAATGAATAGCTTGAGGCCAATTAGAAACTGGATTGATAATAGTTTACTTGTTAGACCATTATTATCATTTTCTAAGGAAGAATTATTAGTCTATGCAAAAAAAAGAAAATTAGCATATATTGTTGATTATACCAATCAAGAAAATGAAACCTTGCGTAATCGCTTACGGCACTTTGTTATGCCCCAATTAAAAAAAGATGCGGTTGATCTGATTAAAAATGCTAATCGTTTTGTACAAACTGAAGAGTCGCTGGAAGATTGGCAAAAGTTACTTTTTGAAAAGATTCGATATCATAAATTGCTCAATGGTATTATTCAAGTTAATGCAGCAGATTTGTCTGATTTTAATTGTCATCAATTAAGCTTATATTTTAATTGGTTAATTGACAAAGAATGGGGACGTCAGGTTTATTTTGAATCTTTGGATTTATCAGATAATGTCCAAAATACTAAAGATCATTTTACATTAGTTAGATATTTATCTCATTTCTATATTTGCCCAAGTGATATAATACTATTAAAAAATCACCAACAAGAGGTGGTTTTAGATCAATGCTTTTCTTGGTTTAAAACTAAATATATTATCACTTTAAATAAGCTGGATTTACCAGAAGTAGGTTATTTTTATGCCAATAAAACTAGTAAATTTATTGCTAGAAATTTGCAAGCTACTGATCGTTTTAAATTGCCCAATGGCTCTCATGTCAAACCTAAGAAGAAGTTTGCTGAAAAGAAAATTCCCACTTTTATGAGAAATACTTATCTGGTAATTTTAATAAATGATGATATTGTGTTTGTACAAGATATTTTTAAAAATCAAGAATATAATATTAATTATCAACGTTATAATATATATACATTATTTTGATATTTAAGCTTATTTGTAGAGAAAAATTAATATTTATGTTAAAATCGTTGAAGTAATCGTGCAATGTTTATAGGAGGTTATTTATGAAGAATAAAAGAAATAGGTTACTTTCCAATGGCCTTTTCTATATTTTTATCTTTGTGATCCTCTTGAGTGGTATTAACTGGGCACTCGGAGGTTCAGATGGCAATGGTACCACTAAGAATATTCGTTATTCGGATCTGATAAAAGATTTGAAAAACAATAAAATCAAGAGTATTAACATTCAACCAGCAAATGGTGCTTATACTGTTACTGGTACTTATAGAAAGCCTCAAGCTTTAGATAAGCGGGGAGGAGCAAGATTTGATTTCTTTAAGAATTCTAATAAACCTGTAGGTGCCACTAAATTTAGTACAACTATGTTGCAAAATGATTCAGTTGTAAAGAAAGTATCAGATTTAGCACAAAAGCATGGCGTTGCCTTTTCTGGACAAGGCGAATCACAATCTGGTAATTGGATTTCAACTGCTGTGATGCTGATTCCTACTTTGATTTTCATCGTTATGTTATGGATGATGATGAGTCAAGGCGGTAAGGGTGGCCGTGGCATGATGAATTTTGGCAAGTCACAGGTTAAACCTAGAGATCCAAGCAAAAACAAGATTCGTTTTTCTGATGTTGCTGGTGAAGAAGAAGAAAAGCAAGAATTAGTAGAGATTGTAGAATTTTTGAAAAATCCAGCAAAATTCACCAAATTAGGTGCCAGAATACCTGCTGGTGTTTTACTTGAGGGGCCTCCGGGAACAGGAAAAACTTTACTTGCTAAGGCTGTAGCCGGAGAAGCAGGAGTTCCATTTTATTCTATTTCTGCTTCCGAGTTTGTTGAAATGTTTGTTGGTGTCGGAGCTTCTCGTGTGCGTGACTTATTTGACAATGCTAAAAAGACAGCTCCAAGTATTATTTTTATTGACGAAATTGATGCTGTTGGTCGAAAACGTGGCAATGGTATTGGTGGAGGTCATGATGAACGTGAACAGACATTGAATCAATTGTTAGTAGAAATGGACGGCTTTGAAGGCGATGAAGGCGTAATCGTGATGGCCGCTACTAACCGTTCTGATGTACTTGATCCTGCTTTGTTACGTCCTGGTCGATTTGATCGAAAGGTCTTGGTAGGCTGCCCTGACGTCAAGGGACGTGAGGCCATTTTAAGAGTACATGCTAAGAATAAACCTCTAGCTAATGATGTTGATTTAAAAGAGGTTGCTCGTCAAACTCCAGGTTTTGTGGGAGCTGATTTAGAGAATGTCTTAAATGAAGCTGCTTTGGTTGCTGCACGTCGTGATCGTGATGAAATTACTGCTTCTGACATTGATGAAGCTCAAGATCGTGTAATTGCTGGACCTGCTAAAAAGGATGCTGACATTTCAGAGGCTCAAAGAAAGCGGGTCGCATATCACGAAGCAGGTCATGCTATTGTTGGATTAGTTTTGAGTGATTCTAGAACTGTCCGCAAGGTTACAATTGTACCTCGTGGTCGCATGGGTGGATATAATATTATGCTACCTAAAGAAGATCAAGCTATTTCAACTAAGAAGCAATTAATGGAACAAGTTGCTGGATTGATGGGTGGTCGTGCAGGTGAAGAAATTGTCGTAGGCGATCAATCTACAGGTGCCTCAAATGACTTTGAGCAAGCTACTGCTATTGCACGTGGTATGGTTACTCAGTATGGAATGACTGAAGTTGGTATGAGTCAGTTAGAATCTGCTAATACGCAAGATCAAATGGTAAAACCATATAGTGAATCCACTGCTGAGAAGATTGATTTGGCAATAAAGAATATTTTAGACGAAGGTCACAAGGTGGCTACTGATATTATTAATACTCACCGTGACACACATCGCCTTATTGCTGAGGCATTGCTTAAATATGAAACTTTAAATGAAAAGCAGATTTTGTCATTGTTTAAGACTGGAAAAATGCCAGAAGAAAATGATTATCCAAGCGAAAAAGATGCTTTGAATTATGAAGAAACTAAGGAAGCATTGAAAAGAAAAGAGGATAAGTTTTTGGAGAGTGATTCAGAAGATCAAAAAGGTTCAGATGATGCCGAAGATTCCGAAGATCCAAAAACAAATGATTAATTGTAGATATTATCTGATAAAATGGAGCCTTAACTGGCTCTATTTTTGAGTTTAATATATAATTTTAAAGGTGTAGTAAGTGAGTAAAAGTTGGAAAATTAGGGATGTTGTCATTCCCAATCAAGTAGTAGTAGCACCAATGGCTGGTATATCTAATGCAGCTTTTAGGATGGTTTGCAAACAATTTGGAGCAGGGTTGGTTGTATGTGAGATGATTTCTGATCATGGCATCATCTATCGCAATAAAAAAACTCTCGAAATGATGAAAATCGATCCTAATGAGCATCCGATGAGCCTTCAGATTTTTGGCGGTAGTGAAGAGACATTAGTGGAAGCAGCTAGGTATGTTGATGATAATACACATGCTGATATCATTAATATTAATATGGGTTGTCCAGTTCCTAAAGTAACTAAAACAGATTCTGGTGCAAAATGGTTATTAGATCCTGACAAAATTTATCAAATGGTCAAAGCAGTTGTAAATAATGTTCAAAAACCAGTTACGGTAAAAATGCGTACTGGTTGGGATGAGGATCATATTTATGCAGTGGAAAATGCATTAGCTGCTCAAGAGGCAGGTGCTTGTGCAGTTGCGATGCATGGTAGAACTAGAAAACAATTATATACAGGGCATGCAGATTGGGGAATTTTAAAAGAAGTATCTGATGCTTTAACTATTCCATTTGTTGGCAATGGTGATGTGACTACTCCACAATTAGCTAAGAAAATGTTAGACGAAGTGGGTTGTAGTGCTGTCATGGTAGGAAGAGCGGTACTGGGCAATCCGTGGATTTTAAAAGAAATTACCCATTATCTGGATACAGGTGAGTTACTTGCTCCGCAAACTGTAGAAGAACGTGTAATTACTTGTAAAGAACAGTTGCGTAAATTAGTTGAACTTAAAGGTGAAAAAATCGCAGTTCCTGAATTTAGACGACAAGCAGCATATTATTTAAAAGGAATTCCCCGTTCTGCTCGAACTCGTGCTAAAATAAATGATGTTTGGACGCAGCAGGAAGTATATAATTTACTTGATGAATTTGTTGAAAAATTTGAATCTAAGTTAGATAAGTAATTGAAGGAGTTTTAAAATTGGCAAAGAATGAAATGAATGACCAACTTATTGTTCGTCGCAAAAAGATGGATGAATTAAGAGCAATGAATGTTGATCCTTTTGGAGAAAAGTTTGATCGTCAAGATTTAGCTCGTACCTTAAATGAGAAATATATTCAAGAAGATAAAGAAGAATTAAACGATGATATGCCACAAACCCGTGTAGCAGGTCGTATGTTAGCTAAACGTGGTAAAGGTAAGGTTGGATTTGCAGATATTTACGATCGTACAGGCAAAATTCAAATTTATGTTCGCAAAGACATTGTTGGTGAAGAGAATTACCAAATTTTTAAGCAAGCAGATTTAGGTGACTTTTTGGGCATTGATGGTCATGTGATGAAAACCGATACAGGGGAATTAACAATTAGAGCATCACATATCACTTTCTTGTCTAAAGCTTTGCGACCATTACCTGATAAATATCATGGCTTACAAAATGTTGAACAAATATATCGCCAAAGATATTTGGATTTAATTAGTAATCAAGATAGTTACAAGCGTTTCTTGAATAGAACTAAAATTATTCAAGCTATTCGTGATTATTTGAATTCATTAGATTTCTTAGAAGTTGAGACACCAGTTCTCCATAATATTCCGGGTGGTGCAGAAGCACGTCCATTTATTACCCATCATAATGCATTAGACATTAATTTATATATGCGAATAGCTTTGGAATTACCTTTGAAGCGATTAATTGTAGGTGATATGGAGCGTGTATATGAAATAGGTCGTGTGTTTAGAAATGAAGGTTTAGATACACATCACAATCCTGAATTTACGGAGCTAGAAACTTACTGTGCATATTGGGATTTCCATGATGTTATGGATGAAGCAGAAGGTATTATTAGAGCAGCTGCTAAAGTGGTTTCAGAGGATGGTAAGATTAATTATCAAGGAACAGATATTGATTTAGGTAAATCATTCCGTCGCGTACATATGGTTGATTTGATTAAAGAAAAATCTGGTGTTGATTTCTGGCAACCGATGACTGATGATGAAGCTAAGAAAATAGCTGAGGAACATGGAATACAATGTGAAAAATTCTGGAAAGTTGGTCATGTGATTAATGCCTTTTTCGAAGAATTTTGTGAAGGTACTATTGTAGATCCTACGTTCGTTTATGGACATCCTGTTGAAATTTCACCACTTGCTAAGAAGAATAAAAAAGATCCAAGATTTACCGACCGTTTTGAGATTTTTATTTTAGGTAAAGAGTATGGAAACGCCTTTACGGAATTGAATGATCCAATTGATCAACGTCAAAGATTTGAAGCTCAAATGGCTGAACGTGCTGCAGGAAATGATGAAGCTGATATGATAGATGAAGATTATATCAGAGCAATGGAATTTGGTATGCCACCAACAGGCGGATTAGGAATTGGTATTGATCGTTTGGTAATGTTATTGACTAATGCTCCTGCAATCAGGGATGTTTTATTATTCCCAACGATGAGACCAGAACGTTTTGATGATTTAGATAGCGAAGAATAATATTCATAAATAGTTGTATTACATAGATTATGTGTTATAATAATCTATGTACTGCGGAAGTAGTTCAGTGGTAGAACATCACCTTGCCATGGTGGGGGTCGCGGGTTCGAATCCCGTCTTCCGCTTTGTATTGGAGCCTCACATTTTTTGTGAGGCTTTTTGTTCGGGAAATGGCTCAGCTTGGTAGAGCGCTACGTTCGGGACGTAGAGGTCGCAGGTTCAAATCCTGTTTTCCCGATAGAGGTAGATTTTATGCAGAAAATGCTTATAATTGAAGATTTATCTGCTTTAGGTCAGATTTCGATGGTTAGTGCAATTAGTGTTGCTACTATAATGAATGTTAAGCCGGCATTGTTGCCGACTATTATTTTATCTACACAAAGTGAAGGATTTGGAGCCCCCGTAAGCTTAACTTTAGAACAGTGGCAAAATAAAGCTATTGAGCATTGGAACAATTTAGAGCAAGAATTTGATACGATGATGATCGGCTATATTGGTTGTATATCAGATGTTCAAAATATCCTTTCTTTTTTGCCACTCATTAGAAAGAAAAAATTAGTAGTGGATCCAGCAATGGCAGATCAGGGAAGCTTATATCCTAATTTGCCGCTTACTTATCCATCTATGATTAGCACTTTGTGTCAATATGCTGATGTGATTGTGCCTAATTTTACAGAAGCATGTTTGCTTGCCCAAGTTGATTATGCAAATGATTCTCTTAACCAAAGTAAGTTAAATCAACTTGTTGATAAGTTAGTGCAACGATTTCCTTCAACGGAGATTATTATTACTGGTGTCCCTTTGGCAAATAAATTAGCAGTAGTTTATGTTAATAAACTAAATATTGCTTCTCCGATGCTATGGTCTGTAGAGTCGATTGCTAGACATTTTTACGGTACTGGTGATATATTTACAGCAATTGTTAGTGCATGTTTAGCTAAAAAAATGTCAACAGAAAAAGCAGTAAAAATTGCTATTAATGCTCTGGAACTAGCAGTAAAAGATAGTGCACAACTTACAGATCATGAGTTGTTATATGGATTGAAAATGACAAGATTGCAAGAATATTTATTAGATATTGAAGGAAATGAAATAGATGAAAAGTAAAAGAATAAAGTTGAATGTTTTTACTGCTTTGATGATTGCTATGTCAGTAGTTTTAGGTAGATGTTTCTTAATCCCTATTTTTTGGACAAGAGGCAATATTAATTTGTGTGATGCTGGTATTATGCTGGCTAGCTTAATTTTAGGTCCATTTTATGGTGCATTAGTAGGTGGAATAAGTGGGATGTTATTGGATTTGATATCTGGTTATGCACAATTTGCCATTTTTTCTTTAATTGCTCATGGATTAGAGGGATTAGTTATTGGTTTTATTTATTTTAAACTCAAAAATCGTACTTGGAGTAAATACTTAGCTCTATTTCTTGGTAGTGTAGTTATGATTGCTGGTTATGTTGTAGCTGATAGTTATCTTTACTCATTGAAGGCGGGCTGGTTAGGTATTGGTACAAATATTTTGCAGGCATTAATTGGTGCCATTGTTTCACTTTCTCTTTATTTTGCTTTATCTAAAAAAATACATAATATTTTTGAAATCAATTAATATAATTTCTATAAAAACTTTGGGATTAGTTCTAAAGTTTTTTATTTATATTTGCATTAGCCTGCGTTTATGTTTTAATAATATCATGTTATTTTAGATAGTAGATGAGGTAAAATTATGTCAAAATTATCAGAAAATGTCCATTCAACTCTTAATCAGATTCCTAAGTTTAAACTTTTCAATTTTTCTCAATATGCCTTAAAATTTCCTGATGTTATCCAATTGACATTAGGAGAGCCAGACTTTAATACTCCTGATCATATTAAGTTGGCAGCAATTAAAGCAATTATTAACAATCATACTAGATATGCACCGCAAAGGGGCATACCAGCTTTGTTAAACGCAATTAGTGCCGATGTTGAACAAAAACTTGGCTTGCATTATGATCCAAAAGATGAAATTATTGTTACTAATGGAGTTACTGAGGGATGTTATGCTACGATTATGGCATTAGCAAATCCAGGAGATATCTTTTTATTACCGACACCAGGATTTCCAATGTATGTAGCAGATGTTGCGATAGCAGGAGCAGAAATAGTTGAAATAGATATTTCCAAAGACAATTTTAAATTGACACCCCAACTCTTACAAAAATATCTGGATAAATATGGCGATCGGGTGAAGGGATTAATTATGGTTAATCCTTCTAATCCTACGGGTGTGGCTATGAATCAAGCTGAATTGGATGCCTTAGCTGATGTCATTCGTGGCAAAAATATTTTTGTTATTTCAGATGAGATTTATAATTGCTTGTGGTATGAGGATGAAATTGGTTCGATAGCTAAAGCGTTACCTGAACAGACAATTATGTTTAATGGATTTTCGAAAACTTATTGTATGACTGGTTGGCGAATAGGTTATATTTGTGCACCAAGGGAAATCAGTGCTCAAATTTTCAAGGTGCATTGTTTTGCTCTTACTGATACAGTAACATTTGTCCAAGATGCTGCTATAGAAGCTTTAGTCAATGGTCAAGATGATTGCTTGCCAATGAAAAAAGCCTATATTGAGAGACGTGATTATATTTGTGATGCTTTAGCTAAAATGGGATGGGAACATCCATTTCCTCAAGGAGCATTTTATGTATTTGCTAAAGCACCAGAATTTTTAGAACAAGATGATGAAAAACTTGCTTATGATTTGATTAATAATGCTAAAATTGCTGTGGCACCAGGTTCCTATTTTGGCAAGGGTGGTGAACATTATTTACGCTTTTCTTATGCAATATCGTTAAATGATATAAAAATCGCAATGGAACGATTAAAGAAATATACAGCAGAAAGAAAGCTACAATAGCATAAGTTACCAAATTTTTTAATTGACTTAAATTTAGTTATAATAGTTAGCATAAGATTAACTAATAAAATGGTGGTGTATAATGAATATTCCTTATAGTGAAAATGCAAAGAAAGTTTTAGATATTGCTCAGCAAAAAGCAACAATGCTTAAACATGCAGTAATTAGTACTGAACATGTATTATTAGCGATTTCCACAATGGAAGAATGTAGTGCATATCAAACACTGAAAAAATATAAAGTTACAGAGTCTAGAGTTGAAAATATTATCAACGAATTTTATAGCGGATATGGTGAAACGGTGGTTACAGAAGAATGTTGTATTTTTTCACCACGTCTCAAGAAAGTTTTGCAATGTGCTCAAAAATTGGCACTTGTTTTAAAACAGGATACTATTACAACTAATATCTTGTTGATGGCTTTAATTAAAGAAGAAGAGCTTACATCGCGTTTGATTTTATCTGATAACTGTGGAATTGATATCAAAGAATTATTGAAAGTTTTGCGATATACAATTAGTAAAGCTAATTCTGTTAATAGTAAAAAACATTCTAGTACTCCTGCTTTGGCAAAAGTTTCTGTTGATTTAACGAGTCAAGCCTTAAGAGGGATGATTGATCCTTTAATCGGGCGAACTAAAGAATTGAAACGAGTGATTCAAGTAATTTCTCGCCGAGTTAAAAATAACCCTATGTTGGTTGGTGATCCAGGTGTTGGAAAAACATCTATTGCTCAAGGTTTAGCTTTAGCTATCGTTGATAAAGAGGTTCCTGCTAATTTATTGAACAAACGAATTTTATCATTGGATTTGGCATCATTAGTAGCAGGTACTAAGTATCGTGGCGATTTTGAAACTAAAATGAAAACGATTATTAATGAAGTTAGAAGAGATGGCTCAATTATTTTATTTATTGATGAAATACATACCTTAGTTGGAGCTGGTGGAGCAGAAGGTGCTATCAATGCTTCTAATATTTTAAAACCTTTTCTTTCCCGAGGAGAAATTCAAGTGATAGGTGCTACCACTTTTGACGAATATCAAAAGTATTTGGAAAAGGATCCTGCTTTAGCTCGTCGTTTTCAACGAATTAAAGTTGGTGAGCCAACTGCTAAAGAAACTTTAGGTATTCTACAGGGTTTAAAGAGTAAGTACGAAGAATTTCATAATGTTAATATTGAAGCTGATGCCTTAAAAGAAGCAGTTGATTTATCTGTTCGGTATATTTCTAACCGCTTTTTACCAGATAAAGCTATTGATGTAATGGATGAAGCATGTTCCGCTGTAAAAATTAAGCATAATGTAACTGAAAAAGACAGCTCTGGAGAGTTAAAAGCACAAATTGCCGATCTTGCAGAACAAAAACAAAATGCAGTCATTGCACAAGATATTGCTAAGGCTGGACAATTATATCGTCAGGAATTGCAACTTAAGGCCAAGTTACAAAAAATGTTGCAACAAAAGGATACAAGCAAACCTAAACGACCACTAGTTACTGTAGATCAGGTGGAAAAAGTGGTCTCTGAATTGACGGGTGTTCCTGTAACCAAGATGCAACGTCAAGAAAGCAAGCGATTAGCTAAATTAGAAAGTATTTTGCATCAACGTGTTATCGGCCAGAATTTAGCTGTAGAAGCAGTAAGTAGGGCTATTAGGCGTAGTCGCAGTGGCATCAAAGATCTTAATCGACCTATTGGTTCTTTCCTATTTTTGGGACCTACTGGTGTAGGTAAGACAGAATTAGCTAAGGCCTTAGCTGATGCGGTATTTGGCTCAGAAAAAAATATTATTCGGGTTGATATGTCTGAATATATGGATAAGGTTGCGGTTACCAAGCTAATTGGTTCGGCTCCTGGTTATGTTGGATATGAAGCTGGTGGTCAATTAGCAGAGAAGGTAAGACGTAACCCTTATTCTGTAATTCTGTTGGACGAAGTTGAAAAAGCTCATCCTGATATTTTTAACATTTTATTGCAGGTTTTAGATGAAGGCTTTTTGACTGACTCTAAGGGCCGCAAAATTGATTTTAGAAATACAATTATTATTATGACGTCTAATTTAGGATCCCGCTCTCTTAAAGAAGATAAGACTGTCGGCTTTGCTACTAGCAATCAAGATATCAATGGTGTTATTAAGGAAAAAGTATCTGCTGCTACGAAGAATTTCTTTAGACCAGAATTTTTGAATCGAATTGATGAGCAAGTAGTGTTCGAAAGTTTAGATAAAAAGCAAATTAGACAAATTGTAGTGTTAATGATTAACCAATTAGTGCAACGTCTACAAGAAAAGAAAATTGAGCTGAAAATTACGACGGGAGCAATGGATATTTTAGCTAAGGATGGCTTTGATCCTGAAATGGGAGCTCGTCCTCTACGTCGAGCTATCCAACATGAAGTTGAAGATGTTGTGGCAAAATATTTAATTAGTGGTGAATTACATGAACACCAAATTTTAAAGTTGTCAGCCAAAAATGGCAAATTAACTTTTGCAATTAATGACAATAAATAATATTAATTTTGACATTTTTTAAAATTTAGAGTATAATAACTACGTTTAAAAGTCTGAAATTCAGGATTTTGCTGATCTATTGTCCAGCAAAATAATAAAACAAAAACAACGAGAGAGGTTGTTTTTGTTTTTTTGTGCCTAATTTAGAACTTTTGCTAAAATGTAACATAATTGTAATATTTAGTCTTTTTCAAAAGAAAGGATGTTTTCTTTGCTAGGACATGCTGTTAACTATGGTAGTCATCGGACAAGAAGAAGTTTTTCACGTATTAAAGAAGTAGTTAAACTTCCCAATTTGACTGATGTACAAACCGAATCGTACAAATGGTTTCTTAAAGAAGGTATTCGTGAGATGTTTGATGATATTATGCCTATCTCTGACTTCTCAGGAAAATTATCTTTAGAGTTTGTTGATTATAAATTATTAAAACCAAAATATACACTAGAAGAAGCTCGTGATCATGATGCTAATTATTCTGCACCATTACACGTTACACTGCGTTTAACTAACCACGAAACTGGTGAAATTAAAACACAAGATGTGTTCTTTGGCGATTTTCCATTAATGACGGATTCTGGTACTTTCGTTATCAATGGTGCTGAACGTGTTATTGTTTCGCAGTTAGTTAGATCACCAGGTGTCTATTACCACTGTGATTATGATAAGAATGGGCGTCCTATTTATGGTACAACTGTAATTCCAAACCGTGGTGCATGGTTAGAATACGAAACTGATGCTAAGAATTTAGCTTATGTTCGTATTGATCGTACCAGAAAGTTACCTATGACTGTCTTAGTTCGTGCTTTGGGACTAGAATCAGACAGTGATATTCAGGATTTCTTTGGCAAATCAGATAGTCTATCATTCACTTTAGAAAAAGATATGCACAAAAATCCTGCAGATACCCGTGTTGCTGAATCATTGAAGGATATTTATGAACGTTTACGTCCAGGTGAACCTAAGACAACTGATTCATCAAGATCATTGTTATATGCTCGTTTCTTTGATCCAAAGAGATATGATTTAGCACCTGTAGGTCGATACAAGATTAATAAAAAATTATCACTAAAGAACCGTCTTTTGCGTCAAACTTTAGCTGAAACTTTAGCAGACCCTGATACAGGTGAAATTATTGCTAAAAAGGGTACGGTAGTTACTCATGAATTGATGGATAAGTTGGAAAAATATCTTGATCGTGATGACTTCAAGACTGTAACTTATCAACCGTCAGAAGAAGCTGTTTTGCCTGATCCAATTACTGTTCAAGAAATTAAGGTATTTTCAAAAGTTGATCCCGAACGTGTCGTAAAATTGATTTCTAATGGTCATATTGGCGAGGATGTTAAACATATAACTCCAGCAGATGTCCTAAGTTCGATTAACTATTTCTTTGCTTTGCAAGATGGATTAGGCTCTATTGACGATATTGATCATTTAGGTAATCGTCGTATTCGTCGTGTAGGTGAGTTGTTGCAAAATCAATTTAGAATTGGGTTAGCAAGAATGGAACGTGTTGTCCGTGAAAGAATGTCGATTCAAGATATCGCAACGGTAACACCACAACAATTGATTAATATTAGACCAGTCGTTGCCTCTGTTAAGGAATTCTTTGGTTCTTCACAATTATCACAATTTATGGATCAAAACAACCCTTTGGGTGAGTTAACACATAAGAGACGTATGTCTGCTTTGGGACCTGGTGGATTGTCACGTGATCGTGCAGGATATGAAGTTCGTGACGTGCACTATACTCATTATGGTCGTTTATGTCCAATTGAAACTCCTGAAGGTCCTAACATTGGATTGATTAACTCAATGGCTACTTATGCTGTAGTTAACAAATATGGCTTTATTGAAACACCATATCGTCGTATTTCATGGGAAACACATAAAGTTACTGACAAGATCGACTATTTAACTGCTGATGTTGAAGATAACTATATTATTGCCAGTGCCAATGCTCCTTTGAATGAGGATGGTTCCTTTAAGGAAAAAATAGTTTTAGCTAGACATAAGGAAGAAAATCTGGAAGTTTCACCTGATAAGTTAGACTACATGGACGTTATTCCTAAGCAGGTTGTTTCAGTTACCTCAGCATGTATACCTTTCTTGGAAAATGATGACTCAAACCGTGCTTTGATGGGTGCTAACCACCAACGTCAAGCTGTACCTTTGATTAATCCACATTCACCATTAGTTGGTACAGGAATGGAATATCGTGCTGCTCATGACTCCGGTGATGCGATTTTAGCTAAAGCTGCTGGTGTTGTTGAATATGTAGATGCAAATGTGATTAAAGTTAGACGTGCTGACAAGACATTGGATGAATATGTTCTTGAAAAATATCGTCGTTCAAATGCTACTAAAAACTATAACCAGACACCTAATGTTCATTGCGGTGAGAAAGTTGTTGAAGGTGAAGTTATTGCTGATGGACCAGCCATGGAAAATGGTGAGTTAGCATTAGGACAAAATCCAATCATTGCTTTTGCTACTTGGAATATGTACAACTATGAAGATGCTGTTATGATTTCTGAGCGAATGGTTAAAGATGATGTCTATACTTCTATTCATATTGAAGATTATGAATCAGAATCACGTGATACTAAGTTAGGACCTGAAGAAATAACTCGAGAAATTCCTAACGTAGGTGAGGATGCTTTAAAGGATCTTGATGAAGATGGTATAGTTCGTGTTGGTGCCGAAGTACAAGATGGTGATATTTTAGTTGGTAAAGTAACACCAAAAGGTGTGACAGACTTATCTGCCGAAGAAAAATTATTGCATGCAATTTTTGGTGAAAAAGCTCGTGAAGTGCGTGATACTTCCTTACGTGTACCTCACGGTGGTGGCGGAATTATCCAAAATGTACGTGTCTTCTCACGGGAAGCTGGTGATGAACTTGCACCTGGCGTTAACAAGATGGTAAGAGTTTACATTGTCCAAAAACGTAAGATACAAGTCGGTGATAAAATGTCAGGTCGTCATGGTAATAAAGGTACGATTGCTTTGGTTTGTCCTGAAGAAGATATGCCATATTTACCAGATGGACGTCCAGTAGATATTTGCTTGAACCCAATGGGTGTGCCTTCACGTATGAATATTGGACAGGTTTTGGAAATGCATCTAGGTATTGCATCTAAGCATTTAGGTGTACATGTTGCCACTCCTGTGTTTGATGGAGCTTCTGAAGAAGATATGTGGAATATGGTTCGTGAAGCTGGTTTAGGTAAAGATGGTAAAACCGTTCTTTATGATGGTCGAACAGGTGAACCATTCCATAATAGAGTATCTGTTGGTGTTATGTACTACTTGAAGCTTACTCACATGGTAGATGACAAGTTACATGCTCGTTCAATTGGGCCTTACTCATTAGTTACACAACAGCCTTTGGGTGGTAAAGCTCAATTTGGTGGACAGCGTTTTGGTGAAATGGAAGTTTGGGCATTGGAAGCTTATGGTGCTGCTTACACTTTGCAAGAAATTTTAACTTATAAGTCAGATGATGTTGTAGGACGTGTTAAGGCATACGAAGCTATCGTTAAGGGTGAAAAGATACCTAAGCCTGGTGTTCCAGAATCATTTAGAGTTTTAGTTAAAGAATTACAATCTCTAGGATTGGATATTAAAGTGCTTGATAGCGATAAAAATGAGATTGAGCTTCGCGATATGGATGATGATTCTGATGAACATCTCAATATTGATAGCCTTTCTAAATTAGCTGAACAACAAGAAAAGAAAAAATTGGCTGAAGAAGCGGAAGAGCAAGAAGCCGAAGAAACAGATCAAGTTGATGAACAATCTAATTTTGATGAATCCGAAGAAGAAGAGGAAGAGGATTTTGATGATTTAGAGTTCCCAACTTCTAATGATGAAGTTTCCGATTAATTATAGGAGGATAAACTTTTGATCGATGTAAATAAGTTTGAAAGTATGCAGGTAAATTTAGCCTCACCTAATAAGATTAGAAGTTGGTCTTATGGTGAAGTAAAGAAACCTGAAACAATTAATTATCGTACTTTGAAACCTGAAAGAGATGGATTATTTGACGAGCGTATCTTTGGCCCTACAAAAGACTGGACATGTAGTTGTGGCAAATATAAGGGTGTTCGTTATCGTGGCATAGTTTGTGACCGTTGTGGTGTTGAAGTAACTTCTGCCAAAGTTAGAAGAGAGAGAATGGGGCATATCGAATTAGCCGCTCCTGTTTCTCATATTTGGTTCTTCAAGGGCATTCCATCACGAATGGGCTTGATTCTTGATATTTCACCAAGAGCCTTGGAAGAAGTAATTTACTTTGCTGCTTATATCGTTATCGATCCAGGCGATACTGAGTTGGAATTTAAGCAACTTTTAACTGATGCTGAATATCGTGAAAATAAAGCTAAATATGGCGATAGATTCCAAGCTAAAATGGGTGCAGAAGCTATTCAAGACCTGTTAAAGCAAGTTGATATCCAAGAAGAAGCCAAAAAGTTAAAAGAAGAATTAAAAACTGCTACTGGTCAAAAGAGAATGCGTGCCATTAGACGTTTAGATATTCTGGAAGCATTTTGTAATTCTGGTAATAAGCCTGAATGGATGATTATGGATTGTATTCCAGTTATTCCGCCAGATCTTCGTCCAATGGTTCAATTAGACGGTGGACGTTTTGCAACTTCTGATTTAAATGATTTATATAGACGTGTGATTAATAGAAATAATCGTTTGAAGAGATTACTTGATCTTAATGCACCACGTATTATTGTTCAAAATGAAAAGAGAATGTTGCAAGAAGCAGTAGATGCTTTGATTGATAATGGTCGTCGTGGTCGTCCTGTAGCTGGCCCTGGCAATCGTCCTCTTAAATCACTTTCACATATGTTGAAAGGAAAGCCAGGACGTTTCCGTCAAAACTTACTTGGAAAACGTGTTGACTATTCAGGACGTTCAGTTATTGATGTATCACCTAAATTGAAATTCTATCAATGTGGTGTTCCCCGTCCAATGGCATTAGAGTTATTTAAGCCTTTTGTGATGCATGAACTAGTTAAGCGTGGATTAGCATCAAATATTAAAAATGCTAAACGCAAGATAGATCGTGAAGATGATGATATCTGGGACATTCTTGAGTATGTAATTAAAGAAAGACCAGTTCTTTTAAACCGTGCTCCTACTTTGCACCGTTTAGGTATTCAAGCTTTTGAGCCGGTATTAGTTGCTGGTAAATCTATTAGATTACATCCGCTAGCTTGTGAAGCATATAATGCTGACTTCGATGGTGACCAGATGGCTATTCACTTACCATTGTCTGATGAAGCTGTTGCAGAGTCACGATTATTAATGTTAGCTGCTCACCATATTTTGGCTCCAAAAGATGGTAAGCCAATCGTAACGCCATCTCAGGATATCGTTTTAGGAAATTATTGGTTGACTCAAACTGAGCGTGGACGTGAAGGTGAAGGTATGATCTTTAATTCACCAGAAGAAGCAACAATTGCTTATGAAAATGGTGATATTCACTATCATACTCGAATCGGAATGGCTGCTGATTCAATGCCTGAAAAGAAGTGGCCTGAAGGCTATGAACATGGTATTTTTGTGACAACTTATGGTAAATTAGTCTTTAATGCTTTGTTCCCTAAGGACTTCTTCTACGTCAATGAACCAACTCAAGAGAATTTGACTAGCCCATTAGCTGAAAAATATTTCCTTAAACCAGGTGAAAATATTCACGATAAGTTAGATTCATTACCTTTAGGTAAGGCATTTAAGAAGGGATTCTTAGCTGATTCTATTGCCCAAATTTATAAATTATATCGTGTTCAAAGAACATCCGATTATTTGGACGATTTGAAAGAATTAGGTTATACCGTATGTACTACTTCAGGGTTAACGATTGGTGTTGAAGATATTCCTACTTTGAAAGATAAAGATGATATTGTACGTGAAAATCGTCAAAAAGTTGACGTCATTTCTAAACAATACCGTCGTGGTTTAATTACTGATGAAGAACGTCATGATCGTGTAATTAGTATTTGGAATAATTGTAAAGATACCATTCAAAATGAACTTGCTGGATTGTTTGATCCACGCAATCCTATTTCTGTCATGTCAGACTCTGGAGCTCGTGGTAATATTTCTAACTTTACTCAGTTAGCTGGTATGCGTGGTTTGATGGCCGCACCTAACGGTGGTATGATGGAAATTCCTGTTACTTCTAACTTCCGTGAAGGATTGACAGTGTTGGAAATGTTCATGTCAACTCACGGAGCTCGTAAGGGAATGACTGATACTGCTCTTAAGACTGCCAACTCCGGTTATTTAACTCGTCGTTTGGTTGATGTGGCTCAAGATGTTATCATCAGAGAAGAAGATTGTAATACTGATCGTGGCATTACTGTTTCTGCAATTACTGAGGGTGACGAAATGATCGAACCATTGTTTGATCGTTTGGTAGGTAGATATACTTCTAAGAGTGTAATTGATCCTACAACTGGTGAAACAATTTGCCCAGCTAATGTAATGATGGACGAAGATATGGCCCAAAAGATAGTTGATGCTGGTGTAACTTCAGTTACTATTCGTTCTGTATTTACGTGCAATACACAACATGGTGTTTGTCAAAAATGTTATGGTATGAACTTAGCTACAGGCGAAGATGTTGAAGTAGGTGAAGCCGTAGGTACTGTTGCTGCTCAATCTATTGGTGAGCCAGGAACTCAGTTGACTATGCGTAACTTCCACAACGGTGGTGTTGCTGGTGCTAACGATATTACTCAAGGTTTACCTCGTGTACAAGAGCTATTTGAAGCACGTAATCCTAAGGGACGTGCTACAATCTCAGAAGTAACTGGTGAAGTTACAAGTATTGAAGAAGATCCTGCTGAACATACACGTGAGATTACTGTTAAGGGTCAAACTGATACTAGAACTTACTCTGTACCATATACTGCATCAGTAGCGGTAGCTGAAGGAGATCAAGTAGAACGTGGACAAAAATTAACTTTAGGTTCTATCGATCCAAAGGAATTAATCCGTGTTCGTGATGCTTTAACTACAGAAAAATATATCTTGAGTGAAATTCAAAAAGCTTATAGAATGCAGGGTGTTGAGATTGCAGATAAGCACGTGGAAGTAATGGCTCGTCAAATGTTGCAAAAGGTTCGCATTTTGGATCCAGGTGAAACTGATATTTTACCAGGTGAATTGATGGATATCGGTGAATTTAAAGCTCGTAATAAAGATGTTATTATTTCTGGTGGTATTCCTGCTACAGCTCAAAGTGTAATGCTTGGAATTACTAAGGCCGCTTTGGAAACTAATAGTTTCTTGTCTGCAGCTTCATTCCAAGAAACAACACGTGTGCTTACAGATGCTTCAATTAGAGGAAAATCTGATCCACTTCTTGGACTTAAAGAAAATGTTATTATTGGTAAGATTGTACCAGCAGGTACTGGTATGCCAATTTATCGTAAAATGGAACCTAAGGCAGATATTCCTGCAGAAAATCTACCTGAAAAAGAAAATGAATCTGATTCTAAAGAAAAATCAGTTTATGCTCAAGCACAATCTACAGGTAGTGAAAATTAATAATTACTAATCACAACAACATAAGTCTAATTAATTGACTTATGTTGTTTTTTGATATTGTATTTAATATTGGTTAAGCTAAAATTTAACTAGTATATTGAGTAAATGGATAGGTAAATTAAATGTCAAAAATAGCAATTTATATTAGTGGTGGTATTGCAGCATATAAATCGATTTTAGTTTTAAGAGAGCTGCAGAAACAAGGCCATGAAGTTAGAGTGGGGATGACAGCCAATGCCCAAAAATTCGTAGGTGTCCAAACTTTTGCCGCTTTAACGCATACTACTGTTTTAATAGATTTGTGGGATAATGAGCATCAAACTGAGATTGGACATTTAGAATTAGCTCAATGGTGCGACTTGGCGTTGGTTGTTCCTGCTACGGCTAATATAATTGCTAAATTAGCCAATGGCATAGCAGATGATGCAGTGACAACTGCTTTGATAGCAACAGATAAACCAATTATAGTAGTTCCAGCTATGAATAATAAAATGTGGCATAATGCTGCATTGCAACGTAATATTAAGCAATTAATTGACGATGGAATGCAGGTTATGACGCCAGAAACAGGATATTTGGCTGAGGGATACCAAGCTCAAGGTCGCTTGCCAGAACCAGACAAAATAGTACAATTTGTTAATGCTAATTTGCACTGCGATAGTTCTTTAGTCGGAAAAAAGGTAGTTATTACTGCTGGAGCAACCCTTGAAAAAATTGATCCAGTTCGCTATATTTCTAATTTTTCTAGTGGGAAAATGGGTTGGGCAATCGTTCAAGCCTTTTTGCAAAGAGGAGCTGATGTTACATTAATTTATGGCAAAGTTAGTGTGAATATTGTGCCATTTGCCAGATTAACAACTATTCATGTAGCAAGTGCTCAAGAAATGTTAACAGTGGCGGAGCATGAATTTAGTGATGCTGATATTTTAGTAATGACTGCAGCCGTTGCTGATTTTCGACCTAAAAATTATTGTCCGCAAAAAATCAAAAAAGTTACTGGCAATGATTCTTATCAATTAGAGTTGGTAAAAAATCCAGATATTTTATATACACTGGCTCAAAGAAAAAAAGCAAATCAAGTCGTGGTAGGTTTTGCAGCAGAAACCAACAATTTATTAGCCAATGCTCACACTAAATTAAGTAACAAAGGGGCAGATATGATAATTGCTAATGATGTTAGTCAGGATGTGTTTGGATCTGATCTGAATGAAGTAACAATTATTACTAAAGATGCTCCAGATGTAAAATTACCACGGATGAATAAGCAAAAGATTGCAGAATCTATTGTCAACCATATTATTAAATTAAATTCTAAATAGGGCTATAAAAGACAAGAGCGTGTAAGAAAAGACACGTTCTTTTTTAGTGCATCTATGTTATAGTAAAAGGAGATATTTTGGAATATTTGGCACAACTCTTGAGCGATTTGATCCTCATTGAAAGAAAGAAGGATAGTTTATATGATTAAATTGATAGCAACTGATATGGATGGAACATGGTTAAGAGAAGATAAAACATATGATGAAGCAATGTTTGTTCGAATCTTTGATTTGATGCAGGAGCAAAATATTAAATTTGTCGTCGCAAGTGGAAATCAACATGCTAATTTGTTAACTAAGTTTCCTAATCATGTGGATAAGATTTATTTTGTCGCAGAAAATGGAGCAATGATTGCCCAAGGAAAGCAAATTTTGCGTATTGTTGATATTCCATATGATATTTATCATGTAATGCTTAATATTGTAGATGAAATGTCTTATCCTAGCATTGTTTCGGGAGTTACTGGAGCTTATATTTTGAAAAAATCCGGTCAGGAATTTTATTTGGAAAATCATAAGTACTGCAAAAATCTTAAGCAAATTGATAATTATGAAGAAGTTGATGATCGTATTTTCAAGGTAAGTATTGTTGTACCACCAGAGTTAATGCCTACAATTATCAAAGATTTACGTTATCGCTATCCTGAAATTGGTTTTGTTGCAGGGTCGGCCAATACAATTGATATGTCAACACCTGGTATGAATAAGGCTGTGGGCTTGAAATATTTATCATATAAGCTAGGTATCAAATCTTCAGAAATGGTTGCGTTTGGTGATAGTGGTAATGATGTAGGGATGTTAGAGTATGCAGGACATAGCTTTGCTATGGGAACAGCTTTACCAGAAGCCAAAAAAGCTGCTAAGCATATTATTGGTTCATGTGATGAATCAGCAGTTCAATATAAAATACTTGATTTGTTAAGCAGATAGATGGATGAGGAAATAGAGGTAAATGTGTACAATTTTACAAGTCAATAATTTGATGATGAAATTTGAGGATCGACTTATTTTTGATCGAGTTAGTTTTACATTGAAAAAAGGTTCAACAACTGCCTTACTAGGTTCAAATGGTACTGGTAAAACTACTTTAATTAAAATTTTGATGGGGATGTTACCTGCAACTAGTGGTGATTTTCAATATAGTTCCAAAATTAAGGTTGCTTATGTACCTCAATTTCGTAATTTGGATGCTGATTATCCTTTATCAATTAGGGCCTTTGTGGAATTAAATATGCCACTTTTTAAATCAAAAAAAGATAAAGCAGAAATCAATCGCATACTGGCAGAAACACATTTATCTCAGATTCAGCATCTACGCATGGGAGCCGCATCTGGTGGTCAACGTCAGCGAGCATATTTAGCTCAAGCATTATTAGATCGTCCAGATTTGATTATTCTAGATGAAGCTACCGCTAGTTTGGATCCAACTGCTAAAGAAGAATTGATGTTGCTAATCCAGCATTTGAATGAAAAACATCAAATGACAGTATTATTTACCACCCATGATATTATGTTAGCTAAAAAATATATGCATGAATATTTGATTTTGCATAATAAAACCCTAATTCATGGTCAAATGAAAGATTTTGCCGAAGAGGAGATATAACTAATGTTAAGTTACGATTTTATGCAATATGCTTATTTAGCTAGTAGCTTTATTGCGATAACTTGTGCTGTCGTCGGTGTTTATGTTGTTGCACGAGGCTTTAGTTTTTTAGCACATACATTATCAGAAATTGGCTTTGCTGGAGCAGCTTTTGCAGTTTTTTTAGGAATTAATCCTTTATGGGGAATGTTACTTTTTACTTTGCTAGGTTCGCTTTGTGTCGGTGAATTATCACTGCGTAGTGAACAAAAAGAGTCAGCAATATCCGCAATATCAGCATTATTTATTGGGCTAGGCGTTTTATTTTTAGCTATCTCACACGCTAATAGTCGTTATGCTACTGATATTTTGTTTGGCTCGATTATTGGAGTAGATTTATCTGGTGTAATTCAGTTAGTGCTCCTTTCATTGGTGGTGATTTTAGTTATTTTATGTATTATGTCGCCGCTAAATTATGATTCATTTGATCATATTGGAGCTATTAGTCATCATATAAATACAGCCTTAGTAGGTGCTATTTTTTTGATGGCTTTAGGGATGTCTGTTGCTATCGGTTCACAAGTTGTAGGCTCCTTGTTGGTGTTTATTTTATTAACACTGCCTGCATCGACAGCTAGATATTTAGGTAAAACTATTTTTAGCATGCTAGCTTGGGCGATAGCTATTGCTCTTATTGGCGTTTGGTTAGGGCTAGCTTTAGGATATTATACTAACTGGCCAGTTACTTTCTTTATTTCGATGATTGAAGTTTTGATCTATCTGTTAGTTTATATTGGTAAGTTAATCAAAAAATAAAAGATCATTTATTAGGCTATAAGCTTAATGATGATCTTTTATTTTGTAAAAATATTTTTATTTAAATAAGGTGTGTAGAGTAATGATAGCTGCAGCTTTGGCAGCAATTAGTAATGAGTTCTCATTAACATAAAAGTCAGGACTGTGATGTGGGTGATTCGTTTGATCTGCTGCCATACAACCAACATAGAAAAATAGTCCTGGGATGTTTTGAGAAAAGTATGAGAAATCTTCAGAAGGATCTTGTGGACCAGAATCCATCACAGTAGATATTTCAGGTAGCTTGGCTTGAGTTAAAGCAGTTATTGCTTCATTAGCCAATTGCTCATTATTGATTAAAACGGGATAGTTATCATCATAGTTGATACTTGCTTTAATATTAAAACTAGTTTGTAAGCCATTAACTAATTGAAAAATTTGACTTTTAACTAATTTTCTCGTGCTTTCCTTCATGATGCGAACATCACCTTTTAAGGTAACATTTTCTTTAATAGCATTAAATGAACCTACACCTTCAAAAGAACCAATGGTAACACTAGCTGTATCAAAAGGATTAATTCTTCTGGAAACTATTGTTTGTAACATAGTAACTAAATAAGCCCCAGCAACGATTGCATCGTTTGACAGATGAGGCATAGAAGCATGACCACCTTTGCCTGTTAATTTGATTTCAAAACTAGCTCGTCCAGTTTGAGTTTCTCCCTTGTGGATACCAATTATGCCAGTCGGCATTGATGACATTAAATGCAAGCCGATTATTTGATCAATACCATCTAAAACGCCATCCTTGAGCATTGAAATTGCTCCACCAGGTGATATTTCTTCAGCTGGTTGATGAATAATTCTGAGTTTACCACGTAATTTATCTTTTATTTGCCATAAGTTCTTAGCTAAAACCATCAAGTATGCAGTATGGCAGTCATGACCACAAGCATGCATCACTCCAGGATGTTTAGATTTAAAAGAAAGGTTGTTGTTTTCTTGTACAGCTAAGGCATCAAAGTCAGCTCTCAATGCTAAATGAGGTCCCGCAGTATTACTATCTATATCAATGTAAAAACCATATCCATCACCGCAATCGTGAATTGGACATCCTAATTGTTGATAGTATTTTTTAATATATGTTGCGGTTTCTTTTTCGTGGAAAGATATCTCGGGGTATTCATGTAAATGCCGTCGGATGCGAATTATTTCTGTTTCATCTTCTTTAAGTTTATTTAGTAATTCCTCTTGTAAATTCATTAGATTCCTACTTTCATAAATTAACTATCATTTAAAATCATAGCACTAATTAAACAAATGATGTTTGTAAGTGACTTGTAATTATGACAATAAAAAAAGCATCGTTAACGATGCTTAAAAATGATGTAGTTTTTTACGATATTCAGCTAGCATATGCTTTTTTTCTTCTTTTTCTTTTTCGATAATACTATATTTGCTGGCTGGTACACGATTGATATAGAACTTATGTCGTGTTCCTAAAATCAAAGGTACACGCTCAATCACTGTATCTGAATAATCTAAGCCAAACCATGATGCTGGGTTGGATGATAAATTTTGTAACCAAACACGAGCTTTTATAATATTCTTTTCGTAATTAGTTAATTGAGTTTGCGGACTAACTACATCTTGCACAATAACAAATGAAAAATCACCGACATCTCGTCCGGGAGTTGTAGTGTATTCTTGTGGCTGAGCTTCAATTGTTTGGTCAGCAATTAGATCATGAACAATTTGTCGCAAATAGATGTTAACACGCTGTTGTTGCTTAAATCCTAAATATAATTGCACATTGATGACATTTTTGGTACCAAAGGTATTAACTGAGTATTCATTGGTAAAAGGCTCATCTGTAACATTTACAGTAACGAACCAATAAGCTTTAGCTCGCTTAGGTCTTTTGTCTAAGATTGAATAGATTACTTCACGTTTAATGAATTTATTGTATTTTACTTTGGCCATGTAAACTAAGTTAGTAGCATATGTAGGGTAATCTTCGTCATGACTTAAACGTGTCAACATATCAATATATTGATCTAATCGGACGTAAGAATTACGATTTTCTCTAAGATCCCTTACCTTATTACCGTAGTACCAAATATACATTACACCTAAAATTAAGCCAGCAATTAAAACGGTGACATAACCACCATGAACAAATTTTACTAAACTTGAAATTAAAAAGGCCGTTTCAATAAGTGCAAAGATGACTACAAATAGTAAACGAGTAAAAATAGAATGGTTAGATTGCCCCAAATACTCAAACAATAATAGTGTAGTCATTAACATAGTTGCTGTAATAGCTAGACCATAAGCAGCTTCCATATGTTCAGATGTCTTAAAAAAGAAGACAATGGATAAAGTAGCAATTGCGAGCATTTTATTAACAGATGGGATATAGATTTGACCTTGTTGTTTAGAAGGAAAAACAATATTCATGCGTGGAATGAATTTTAATTGGATGGCTTCAGAAACTAAGGTAAATGAACCAGTAATTAATGCTTGGGATGCAATAATAGCTGCTAAAGTAGCTAGGATAATGGCATAAATTCTTAATTGTTCTGGAACGATTGCAAAAAAAGGATTTAAATCGCCAATAGCATGATAATTAGGATTATGCAAAATCCAGACACCTTGACCTAAATAGTTAAGAGATAAGCAAATAAAAACATAAGGCCAAGAACCAATGATATTTGCTTTACCAACGTGGCCTACATCTGAATATAGGGCTTCAGCACCAGTTGTAGCTAGAAAAATGCTTCCTAAAATAAAGAAGCCAACTTTATTTGCAGGACTGAACATAATTTTAATAGCATAAATTGGATTAAGTGCTTCTAAAATCGACATATCACCAATCATGTTACAAAAGCCTACAGCACCTAAAAAGGTAAACCAGATTAGCATTACAGGACCAAAAGCTTTACCAATGACATCCGTTCCCATTCTTTGAATCAAAAAAAGCAATAAAAGAATAATAATGGTAATAAAAATTACTGATTTTTGATCAGGAACAAAGATATGTTGACCTAGTTTCATACCTTTGAGACCTTCAATAGATGTGGTGACAGTCACTGCGGGAGTTAAAGCTCCATCAGCCAATAAAGCAGCACCACCAATTAAAGCAGGCATAACTAACCATTTAGCCCTTTTGCGTACTAAAGCATATAAAGCAAAAATTCCACCTTCGCCGTGGTTTGTCGCTTGTAAGGCTATTAATACGTATTTAATGGTAGTTAATAATGTAACCGTCCATAGAATTAATGAAATACTTCCAATAATCAATTCACGATTAATATTAACTAAGCCGCCGTTAGCATTAATGATTGATTTCATAACATATAGCGGACTAGTACCGATATCGCCGTAAACTATACCAATAGTTATCAATAATCCTGCAATTGAGAGGCGATTTTTTAACTTGTCATTCATGAAAAATAACTCCTAATTGATCCTTATATAGGAAAATTAATACGAAAAAAAGAATGCTATAGCATTCTTTTTATTACTACATTCTCATATATTTTGCAAAAACATGCAAGCCTTAAGAAAGAGTTTGTGAGATGTTATTGCGACGTTCACTGTACCAATCATTCCACTCGTCAAATGTACGAACACTTTCTACAGCTAGACCAGTTTTTGCTTTAATATTTGCTAGAATATTTTCAAAATTCTGTGCATGAATATTCAAAACATGTTTAATCAAATTACGACGACCAAATGCTTCATTGGCAAGAATATATGTATTAATTTCAATAATATCATGATTACCATCAAAAGCTGCCATGATTTCTAAATCAGCTTGTTCAAATTTGGCAATATAAAAGTTTGCGAAAACATTTAAATAATCAGGATATTCCTTATATTCAGTTGCTGGCATTTCTACACGATTGGGTTCTGGTACAACTACTTCAAATTGATCTTCGGTAGTTTCTTCAGTAGTTTCTTCGGTTTCGGTATTCTTTAAGTCTTCAGTCAAAGTTAAGAGCTCCTTCTTATTTGTTATATCTGTACAAAAATTCAATACTATATTACATGTAAAATAGTATAAAATCAATCTTTTTATGAATTATCTGAATTTTTGCGACAAATTATCATTCTCAAACGTTAGTAATAGTGTAAGTCAAAAAAAACACCGGTGAAAAACTTACATTATATTTAATAAGGATGGTATGAAGATGAAAACAAAAACAGTGTCACAAAAAGTAGAATATATATTTATTAATCCCAAGTATGATGAAGGTGAAAAAGTATTTACTTTTAAAAATCTAAAGCCCGATGCAGATTATGCTAGTGTGGTAAATGTAGGTAAAGCAATAGCTAAATTGCATAAGGGCGATAGCTTTAAAAATGCTACATTAATTCAAAGCAATGAGATTATTGCTGAATAAAATCAAAATTAGTACACAGTAAGGAGAAATAAACAAATGACTAAAACAAGCAAAACATTAAAATTAATTTTTAAAAATGATCATCATAAGGTATCTACTTTGAGTTTGCCATATGCTAGTGTTAACTTGACAGAAGCTGAAGTTAAAGAGGTGATGGATACTATTGCAAAAGAAAATATTTTTGCTAAAGAAGGCGTTGGGCTATATACTGAACCGCAAGCAGCTCAATATGTTGAGCGAACGATTAATCCGATTTTCACTACTGCTAAATCAAAGCATCCAATTGCTCCAGCAATTAATTAAAATTTTAAATAACTAATGATCAATAGTTAAAATAATCTAAAAAAACACAGTCTATTAACAGGGATAATTTCTGGATAATAGGCTGTGTTTTAAGTTAATGTTACAATTATGTTATTGAACAGATGTTCGGTTGAAATGAAAAAATTTAGTACTTAAAATAAAAATTGGTACGTAATATTAAAGGAGAAGGATATGAATAGATCAACTATAACGAGTGCTGTCACGGCAATTCTAATTGCTGGTGCTGGGATATCTGTAGATAATATCTTAAATACAAATAGCCAGACTCATCAAGTAGTCGATGCTACCACTCAACAGGAATTTTTAAATAAAGCTATACCTGCTGCTACTAAAGCTTCGTCTAAGTACGGAACATATACTTCAGTGATGCTTGCACAAGCTATTCTTGAATCTAATTGGGGTAATTCTCAGTTGGCACAAGAACCAAATAATAATTTGTTTGGCATCAAGGGTTCATATCAAGGAAATTCTGTATCTTTTTCGACTTCTGAGTTTAGTGATGATAATGGTTACTATACAGTTGATGCTAATTTTAGAAAGTATCCGACTTATCATGAGTCGTTTGATGACAATGGTAATTTACTTCGCAATGGGTTAAATGAATATTATTCAGATACTTGGATTGAAAATGCACAATCTAGTTCAGATGCTACCAATGGTTTGCAAGGCAAGTATGCTACTGCTCCTGATTATGCTCAGAGTTTGAATAAAATTATTAGTCAATATGATTTGACAAAATATGATCCAAAAATCACAAGCGTTAACGAAAGAAAAGTCATACAAAAAACTTGTTCTGTGACTTCAGCACCTGTTGAATCTAGTGTAGGCAAATTAGTTAAGACTTTGCATAGAGGCGACGTAGTCGATGTCACTAAGTATATTGCTTATGGCAATGGTGTTAAATATGCTTTGACTAATTATGGTTGGATTGATGCAATTGCGATAGTTCCTATTGTTAGTCAAGCACCAGTTGCTAGGATGAGTGACGCTAGCGTCGTTAATAAAATTGTCAAAATCAATTATATTCCTAAATATGGGATTGCTGTTTGGCAAAAACCGGCTCATCACGTAGTTGGTAAGTATTTAGCACATGGTACTAGTTGGCGTGTTGATCGCCAGATTAGTATTAATAATCATTTATGGTATCGTGTAGGAACTAATCAATGGATAGATAGCCAATATACTATTGTAACTTATGATAGTAAAAAAGTAGCTGAGCCTAAAACTCAAGCACCAGCTAGTCCAGTTAGTTCAGCTGGTAGAAAAGAAGTAGCTATACGAGGGATAGTTACAGTTAGTTGTGGCAATTATCAAAAATTAGCAGTTGTTGATGCCCCAGCTGGTAAGTTAACTGGTAAAAAATTAGCTAATAATACTCGTTGGCGTTTCTTTAAGATTGCTAAAGCTGACGGACATTTTTGGTATAATTTAGGCGGTAACCAGTGGGTTATAGCCGATTACGTTTATGAAAAATAAGGAGGAATTTGATGCATATTTCTAAGTCAGAATGGTTGGGAGTTGCAGTTTGTTTTGGAGCATTAGCTTCTATACCTAATACGGTTGTCAAAAATTCACCTGTAGCTATGACTACAGTAAAAGCTGATACTAGTTATGTTGAAGATAAAAGCTATGGAGTAGATGTTTCTAGTTTCCAAAGCACTGATATGTCTAACTATGCTCAAAATGGTGCTAAATATGCTTTTGTTAAAACAACTGAGGGTACATGGTATACTAATCCAAAGGCTAGTGGTCAGGTATCTAGTGCTTTAGCTAATAATATGATGACTATGTCATATCATTTTGCAGTATTTGGAAATGATGCACAAAAAGCTAGTGCTGAAGCAAACTATGCTGTTAATGCTAGTCGCAATGTTGGTGTTCCTGCTGGTTCATATGTCGTTTGTGATTGGGAAGCTGGAGACGGTAATAATATTAATGGACCAGTTGAAGCAAATACTGATGCAATTTTATCTTTCATGGATACAGTAAATGCTAATGGTTATAAGCCAATGCTTTATTCTGGTGCATATTTAATGAGAAATAAAATTGATACTGATCGTGTAGTAGCTAAATATCCTAATTCATTGTGGGTCGCATCATATGCAACAATGGGTAGGATTGATGATCCTGATTTTGAGTACTTCCCTTCTATGAATGGAGTAGCAATTTGGCAATTTACACACAATTGGCGTGGTCTTCATGTTGATGGAAATATTAATGTCTTACCATTATCAAAAGGCGGCGTTTCACAAGCACCAAGTAGTGTACCAGCTACACCTTCAGTTGACATTAATCAAGTGATAGCTAGTGCTAGTCAAAGTGTTGCACAAAAAGAGCAACCAGCTATTACATCAACTACAACTGATACGAATCAAGATGTACCATTTACTGCTGTAGGACGTGTTAACTATGTTCCTGGCTATGGCATCATGCTTTGGGGTCAGCCAGGTTATAAAAATGCTTTGAATCGTTATTTACCACATGGATCAAGATGGAAGATTTTCAAAAAACGTTATATAAATGGTAGTGTATATTACAATCTTGGCGGTAGCCAGTGGGTTGACGGTAAGTATATTATCATTGAATAATTCATCTAAAATAAAAAGCAGTTTTGAAGAACTGCTTTTTTTGCACAAAAAAAACATCGAATAAATTCGATGTTTAAGGCTTAGAAAAAAGATAATATTAGATATCAGAAAAGTTACATAAGTATATTTTTAAAGCGTTTTTAAAATAGCGTACCTTAAGTCTCTTTAAATCACCTTATAGGATAATAATATATCCATTTAACCTCTAATGTCAATTAAAAATCACAATTAAAATTAATGCTTTAGAAATGCTTATAAAATCTAACGATAGAGATGCTTAAAACAATTAGAGAACAGAAAATAGCAAAATAAGCTAAACAGTCAACGCTAAAAATCTGATTAGCCTGCCACAGACTAAGGTGCTTATTGATGGCGAATTGATTAGCCCAGTGATGTATTAATAAAGGAGTTAATATTAAAAATATGCTTGCGGCAATCGCTCCAGCTAACGAACACCGATAGACGTAAGGTTCCTTAAAAAAATGAGTCAAGATACAAAAGGCAGAGATCAATATTAGCAAAAACGACCAAATCATAATCTTAAGTCCAACAGGGTCTTGCATAAATTGAGAACTATTAATGGCATAACGATATGTGCTCCACAAGTTACCACCCATTAGATGATTTAAAAAACTAAATAAATCGGATCCTTGATTAAAATAATAATTGTTTGACTTATTAGCAATTCCTTGAAACATAGTCAAAGCATCATTAGCTCCAGCAGATTGAAAATTAATGACAACGACATGTTGCAAGTAAGTTAAAAGAAAAATAATTATAGTAGCTATCATTTGAACAACTCTTAATACATAGTGAGTGCGAGGATCATCAATATCTAACATAAAATGCAAATTATCTCTAAAATGTAGATTCTCTCTAATTATACTTTCTCTAGTTTGCTTCATAATTATAATTACCTCCATATCTAGTGTAACAACTATAATGAACTATTGGACAAACAAGCAATAATGATACAGATTATGTAGACACAAATGGATATTTGTCAAGTTATAATATTACAGAAAGATTACAACTTTAATCACCAAAAAGCAGTTAATAGCTTACTACTGTAAGGTTTATATCAAAATATATTATTTAAAAAAATAAAAAAAACATTGAAATCAAATAAGTATGATATATAATATAAATATGTAGTACGTACGAATAGCGTACTTAAGAAAAATGATTTAATTCATGGAGGATTAGATATGAAGAAGGAAAAGTTAAACAAATTTTCTATTAGAAAATTATCAGTTGGTGCTGCATCTGTATTAGTTGGTGTTGCACTTGCTGGTGGTGCAACTACAGCATTTGCTGACGCAAAACCTGCTCAAGAAACTGCAGTCAAAGCTGAAAAGTCATCTGTTGTTGTATTTAAAACAGCTGATAACAAGCTTGTAGGCTACACTGTAGTAAAAGGTGCACCTACTGAAGCAAGTGTTAAATCAGATGTGCCTGATGGTTACAATTTGGTAACTCCAGTTAAACCTAATTCAGTAGGTACAGCTGACAAACCTGAATACGAAGTAGCTGTTGTTGAAAAGTCATTAGTTGAAAAAGTTGCAGCAGAAAGAACTAAGAGAGCTGGACTTTCATACGAAGACATTACTAAGAAACATGATGCTAAAGTAAAATTTGATGCAGCACATGCAGCAGTACAACCTGCTAAGGATGCATTGGATGCAGCTAATGATGCAATGGCAGAAAAAGATACTGCTGTTGAAGTTACAAAAGCACAATTAGCATTATACAAGGAACTTCTTGCTAAGAACCCTAAGGCTAATGTTGGTGGTAAGGTTGCTACAGCACAAGATGAATACGTAAAAGCTGTATCAGCTCAACTTGCACAATCATTTGCAACTGCTAAAGCTAAAGCAGAATTTGTTGCAGCTGTAAGAGAAGAAGCTAAAGCAAAAGCTGCTTATGAAAAACTTGGTGGTCAATTAGCTGATCTTTCTGCTTACAACACTTTGGAAGTAATTGCTGGCAAGATGGACGTAGTTAAAGCACAAGCTGCTACAGCAAAGAAAGCAGTTGAAGATGCAAAAACAGCTTTATTTAAAGCTAAGCTTGAAGCAGCTGAAAAGACAGATCCTGTAGAACTTATTGTTGCTAAGTTTGCTCTTGAAGATGCTACTAGTGCATTAAACAATGCATTAGCAACTTACAACGCATATGTTGCAAGATTAAACACTTTGAAGACTTACTTTGACGAAGTACATAAGACAGCTCTTGTATCAACCAAAGCTGTAACACCTAGTGCTGCAGAAACTCCTGTAGCAGAAGCTGCAGAAGTAGCATTCTCAGGTGTTGCTAAGACATTTGTTAAAGGTCATCCAAACTACGCTGTAGCTATGATGGACGCAAATGGTGTATACACTGGCAAATTCTTAAAGCAAGGTTCTAGCTTCAAAGTATTTGGCAAGAAGACTATTAAAGGTCGTGTATGCTACAGATTAGGTACTCAATCACAATGGGTTCCTGCAGAATTCTTAGTATTTTAATGAATAATATTAAAAAAGCAGATATGTTATCTGCTTTTTTTCATTATCATTTTTTTTTTTTTAATATTTTGCTAGATAATATACGACTTTTTGTTGTAATCGTTAACAGATGATACTATAATAATTTTAGTTAAAACAAAATAAATTTTTACATATGTAAATTTATGGAGGATTATAATTATGAAAAGAGAAAGATTAGATAAGTTTTCAATCAGGAAGTTAACTGTGGGAGCAGCTTCAGTATTGATTGGTGTAGCATTTGGTGCTACAACTGTTAGTGCTGCTGCAAAGCCATCTGTACGACAAAGTACACCTGCAGGTCAACAAGCTGTACAAGTTACTGAACTTAAGGACGTTAAGTTCACTTTTAAGATGGGTGATAAGTCTGCTACTACTAGCGCAGTAACAGTTTACGCTACTAAGGATGGTCACTACGGCTTTGAAAATGACGCTGCTAAGTGTACATCTACTGCAGCACAGATTGTTTCAGCTTTCTTGGATAAAGTAACTACCAACGATGATATTAAAAATGCTCAAGGTGTAGCTTATCCAGAAAAGATTAACGCTGGTGAGAACACTGTTGAGGTAGCTGCTAAACCTGCTTCCAACCCAGTAGAACATAGTGATGCTGATTTGCAAAAAGAAGCAGAAAAAAAGGCTAATGAACTTCAGAACCAGTTTGCTGAAGAAGCTAAGAAAGCTGCACTTGCAGAAGCTAAGAAAGCAGCACATGAAGAATTCACTAAGGCTGGAATTACAGGTAAGATCTTCCACGATGCAATTGATGCAGCTAAGACCGTAGAAGGACTTCAAGCATATGTTGCAGAAACATTGAAAGCACACAAGACTGTAGAACCAGTAACTCCAACTCCAGCTCCAGTAGTTTCAGGCGAAACAGGAATTGGCTACCTCAATTTAGATATGCTTTCTGATGGCTTTACAGGCACTTTATACGTTCCTGTAGTTGGCAAGGACGTTAACTGCAAAGTAAGATTACTTGATGATGCAGGTAAGTACACTAACGACTATGTAGTTACAGATACAACTGTTAAAGCATTAGCAAGCAAGGTTGTTAATGGTGTAACCTTCTACAAGGTTGCTGAAAACAGATGGATTCCTGCTAAGTTTGCAGAAGTACTTTCTGATAAGGAAGTAGCATTTAAGGGTGTTGCTAAGACATTCGTTAAGGGTCATGCAAACTACGCTGTAGCTATGTTGGACGCAAATGGTAAATACACTGGCAAATTCTTGAAGCAAGGTTCTAGCTTTAAGGTATTTGCTAAGAAAGTTATCAACGGTCATTTATGCTACAGATTAGGTACTCAAGCACAATGGGTTCCTGCACGTTTCTTAGTATTCTAATCTAAAGTGTTTATTTTAAAAGAACAGGTATTCGTTACCTGTTCTTTTTTTGTGCATATTATTTGCTTTTTTTCGTGAACCATGTTAAATTTTTAATTGGTTAAAATTTTTAAAACTTGAGAGGAGAATATTTTTGAATAAACGACAGCTAACAACAAAACTGCCGTATAAGGATAAGACTTATCAATGGTCTAAGGAGATTATTAGGGAGAAGTTGCACTACGCATCTGGTTCAGAATTGTTACAGTATGTGGTTCATATGGATAATTATGCTGTTAGTGCGATGATGATGGCAATGTATGATTTTGATAAGGATCCGCTGGAAGGTAAGTATAAGGCGGTAATCTTTGATCAAAATCATGGTATTGTCTTGTCTACTAGAAATACTCGTCAGATTATTGGTGATTTTTTGAATAATGAAATATTTGAGTATCAGCTTGGTCTAGCGGTGCAAAAGAAAATTGCTAGATCAATGAATTTGAATAGGTATCATGCGTTGTCATTTAATAAATTCGCATTTTTTTCGTTAAAGGGTTTTACTAATGGGAAGACTAGTTGGTTGAATCTGAGTGCGTTGACTGAATTTTCGTTGCATAGACGCAATGCTAGCTTTACTTCTGTTGAGGTTAATGGTAGTCGACATATCTTTTGTTTCGATAAGGTCGTTGCTAATCTAGATAAGGTATTGTCTGAAGCAATTACACATAATTTAGTAGTTAAACGTGGCCTTTTAGCATATGAATCTAAGTTGATGGGAAGACCAGTGGTCAGCGGACGTGAGAAAAAATCGCTGTTGAATGACTCGCAATATTTTGCTTATGAAATTATGCCAAAGTGTGATGCTAATTATCTTGTTTCAATGTCTAAGGGTATTTGGCATGATATATTCTTATTATTTGGTAAACGTCTATTCAAACTTTTAGAAATTAATTGGAATTACGAAGATTATAAGGAAGCTTATAAACATAATAATCGTATTAACTATCTTCGCTAAATAAAAAGCAGTGCCTATGATGTGCACTGCTTTTGTTTAATTATGATATTCACGAATTAGTAAATGCTTGTTTGTGGCTTTTTTGATTAGATCGTTTACTCGGTCTGGAGTATGGTCAAGTTCGATGTCGATTGCTGTGCCAAAGTTGAAGTTAATTAATAATTCTACTAAATTGAGATAGGCATCTTCACTGCATAGTTCAGTTTTTCCGCCTAATTTTTGACTGCGAAAAGTCGTTAAAATTTGTAGCTGGGGAGCTTGTTGATGGATTTGCTGGCTGAGAGCTAGTAAGCGGTCAATTTCAGTGGCGTGTTCATAGTAGTCGATTCGCCATTCCATCATTTGTGATAGGTTATTACATTTTAGAGCTTGTGCGATAATTTCTTGATCAGTTTTTTCCTGATTAATGATTACTTTTCTCTTTTCTAGATTATTAAAGATGATCTCTTCGTAATTTTGCATAATGATTCCTCTTTATTTTAAGTACTAATTTGATTATAGCTAAAATTTCGGTTAATTAAAATTAGTCTTGTAGTTTTTCTCGGAGACGAAGTCGTAAGGCGGCTTTGTTTCGTTGTAATGTGCTACGTGATAAGTTGTATTGTTGGCTAATTTCAGTGATTGTTTTATTGTTGATCCAGTGTTGGCTGAAAATTAAACGTTCTGTGGGTGACATGCTTTTTATTTCATCTTGTAATAATAAAAAGTTATCATGCTGGGGTATGATAAAGCTAATTTGTGGATAATCTGCAATATTTTGCTGCTCATTGTATTTCTTGTGTTTTCTTAATTGGTCAATAATTCGCCATTTAATTTTAGTAAAGGCTATTTTATCTTTATCTTTTGCTGCTAGTTGAACTGTATCTAATGCTTCTAAACATTCTGCATATAAGATAATACCTTCATTGAGTAAATCTTCATAATTGTGATATTGACGCTGAACGCCGATAGTTTTTAAAACGCCAGCAACTAATTTTTTATTGTTCCATGCTTTGATAAAATTTTGTGACTTGATCATTTGAATGACTTCTTTCTTTTGATATGGTCACAAGCGCTTGTGTAAGAAAAGCTTAACATGGAGCATCATCTGATGACGAAACATACTAAGTTTTGACACTATAAATCTTATGATTTTCTTTAACTATTTCTTTATAGTATCACAAAAACTTCACATTTTAATGATATAATAGATATATGTTGTTGAGTAATGATTTTATGTCTGAGGAGTGATTGAATGATAAAATTATATATTTCCCCAAGTTGTACTTCATGTCGTAAAGCTAAGGCGTGGTTAACAAAACATAATCTTGCTTTTGATGAACGGAATATTTTAATACAACCACTAACCAAAAAAGAAATTTTAAATATTTTACGTTTAACGGAAGATGGTACTGAAGAAATTATCTCAACTAGATCAAAAATATTTAAAAAGTTAAATGTTAATTTAGATCAGTTGTCGATTGATCAGTTGCTTGATTTAGTTGTTAAGCATCCAAGTTTATTAAAGCGACCAATTATTATGGATAATCGAAGACTGCAAGTTGGGTATAATGTAGAAGATATCAGAAGATTTTTGCCCCGTAGTGTTCGAAAAATGGAATTAATTCGTGCTAATGCAATTATTAGTTTATGAAATTTGTAAAATACACTTAATTTTTGAGATTTAATTACTAACTTTGTTTTATAATATAAAAAGTAACTACAAAAAAGAGAGGTGAAAAATTTGAAAATTAATCGAATCAATGAGAATGTAATTCGGGTCGAAATTAGTAATGATGAAATTGCTGAGCATGGATTAAGTGTGTTGGACTTTATTAAGAGAACGGATAAGGTTCGTGATTTTTTGATGGGTATTGCTAAAGAAGTATATGGCAAAAATGATGAAAATGATGAAGAAAAGCATGAGGAAGACTTAGTTAGCTTTGAAGTGATGCCTAGTTCTGAAGGATTGGCTATTAGGATTGTGCGCTCGCCTTTGAGTCGTGATCTGGATGAAGATAATTCTGCAGATGATGAATCATCGTTTGTAGAAGATGATGATGACGAAGAAGAAAGTGAAGCGGATAGTCATTCTGGTTGCTATTATCGCAAATATCATCCTGAAGAATTTGAAGATGAAAATGATGAAGACGACGAAGAAGATGAAGATGATTCTACTGGTATGTTAGAAGATTTTCATCGAATTTATAGTTTTGCGGATTTTGATGATTTAGTTGCTTTTATGGATGTTGTGCATGTTGCTGATCTGGCATCATCATTGTATTTCTTTGAAGGTAAATACTATTTACAGATGGAATTTATTGATGATCTAACATTATCCGAACCTCAGCAAATCTGGGCTCTGGCTAATGAGTTTGGAACTCGTCTTGAAGCCAAGGGTTTTAGAGCTCGTCTTGTTAATGAAAAATTTGCTATGGTTAAGCATTATGGTATTTGTATTTATCGCCGAGATGCTATTAGTCAATTTAAAGAAAACTTTTTTGCTAAATAAAAAGTCTGTTGATAAATTTTTAAAACAAAATTTATTAGCAGGCTTTTTTTGCGTATATAACAAATGGAGGTTTGTTTATGTACGCTGCATTAGTCAATGAAAAATTAGTTACTGCTTATGAAGAATATAGCTTGTTGCCAAATTATCAGCAATTGAATACCAAAATTTATAGGTGTCCTCGTTGTAAAAAAAGAGTCATTTTAATTGTCTCACAAAGCAAAGCCCCATTTTTTAAACATTATAATGTCTCTCAAGGTAAAGGCGAAAAAGAAGAGCATGCACTAAGTAAGCAAATGCTATGTACCGCTTTGGTGGGTGCTGGATATCATGCTAAAATGGAGGTTAATTTGGCGTATCGTCAATTGCGAGCCGATATTTTGATGCAAAATAGCATTAGTTTTGAAATTCAATGCTCACCGATTAGTGATATAGAATTCGATCATCGTCATAATTTATACGAAAAAATAGGTATTAAAGATGTTTGGGTGGTTGGACGTCGTCATTTTTTACATCAGCAATTGCGAGAATCACAGAAGAAATTTTTACGTTTTAATCAACAATGGGGTTGGTATTATTTAGAAATTAATCCCTACGAAGCTGACATATCTCTAAAGTATAATATCTTGCTTAGCCCCATTTCACATAAACTCAAATATCAAATAAAGAAATTTTCGCTTGATGACCTTGGAATAAGGAAATTTTTTAATTTTGTGCCTTATTTAAAACGATATTCTTTACCGGATGTACAGTTTCAAAGGCAATATTTACATAAAAAAATTCAACAAAAAACAGGATATGGTCTGCAAGTAGCCCAACTATTATATGAGAATAGAAAAAGCGTGGAAGATATACCAGTTGAGATCTTAACGCAATATTATTTGCCTAAGCAAAGTTGTCCATTAGTGCAATACCTACAAAAAATAGCTGAAGATAAGAAAACTAAGTAATATTTTTTAAAACATGTAAACTAAGTGCTATTTTTTTATTTTGTTGCGGTTGCGGCTTTTGAAACATTTTTTTGAGACAATTAATTTCCAATTTGCCTTCAAATAAATAACCAGCTTCATCTTTAGCATAATTGTAAATAATTATAGTTGGTGTTACTTTGATATTGAATGTATTAATTAATTTTAAATCTTCATCAATAGACATATTGACATATTCAGATTGTCGCATCTCCTTGAAAGTTTTAGCTGAAAGATCAAGATTATTAATTAATTGTAAGACTAGTTCTTCAGAATATTTGCATTTTTGGATATTAACCATTTCTTGCAAATTGAGCACAAATTGCTTGGCCAGCTTATTTCCTTTGAGTAATTTGATCGAATGAAAATCTTTAATGGCATTAAAAGTATCGCCTGAAAATTGATTAAAAAGGTTAAGATCATAATTTCCCTTATTATTTTTAAGGGCATCGATAATACTTGGCATACTTGCCATGGGAATGAGATGATAATTAAATTTTTTGTTATATTGTTGCATAGTCTGAAAAGCAATTTTTTCGCATTCGTGGCAGGTACCACCAATCGGGTTAACAAAAAAGAAGAGTTCAAACATTTTAGTTCCTCCAACATGCTAATCTTACTTTATCAAAAAAGTTGGCAAATGCAAAATTATTAAACTATTTTTTGTGTAAATATGCTCTTTTGATTTTACTTTGGTTTATTTGATCGTCGTCATAAGTTAAATTGAATTGCTCTTTTAGTTGGTCCAAAACTTTTTGGATGGTAGCAGGATCAGGATTTTCAATTTCCATTTCATAGTCAGAATAACCATCTGGATAGCAAGTTTTGTCTAAAGTTAGTTCACAATGATAAGGACCATCTAATAAAGTTCTATTAGTTTGGCTCCAAGTTTGTGGCTTTAATGTTGAGATCAATGTAGCATTATAATTTTGTTGCAAATAGTTAGCAATTTGTCCTGTAGTCATAATTTGTTGTGCTTGATTAACTAAATATTTAGCCTCAGCAAGGTTGAGGTCATCGTTGATTTCGATTACTTCTTGAAAATTATTTTGCTTTTTATGACTAGGATTAACTTTTAAAGTTTGTTCCGCATGATCATGGTAAAGGCGGATGCGTAGACTGATAGCATCTTTTTTTAGTGTTTGTTGTTGATTATCAAAATAATAATTACTTTGCTCAAATTTGGCTTTTTTGGTAAAAGATGTAATTATTTGTTGATAAAGCTTTTGGCTCAGTAATATTTTTGATTCTATTTCAATATTTTTTGACATTATTTTATTCCTCCTGATTTAAACCTTGTACCTCTCTATGGTAGAATAATTTTGTTTGAAACGGAAAGGAAATTTTGATGCAAGATTGGGATTTGTTTTTATGGCCATATCGTGAAGCTGTTTCAGAATTAAAAATCAAGCTGCGAGCTTTGCGTGAAAGCTATTTAATTAAAGGAGAACATTCGCCGATTGAATTTGTGGTAGGTAGGGTAAAGACGGTTGATTCTATTAAGGAAAAAATGGAACGCCGAGTAATTCCTTCTGATGTAATTGAAACAGACATGCAAGATATTGCAGGCATACGGATTATGTGTCAATTTGTTGATGACATTTATCAAGTAGTAGAGCTGCTTCACAACAGACATGATATGCATGTCATTGAGGAAAGAGATTATATTCAGAATGCTAAGCCGTCAGGATATCGTTCTTATCATATGGTGATTGAGTATACTCTATTTTTACCAGATGGACCTAAGAATGTAATAGCTGAAATTCAGATTAGAACTTTAGCTATGAATTTTTGGGCGACTGTTGAACATACTTTGAACTATAAATATCAAGGTAAATATCCAGACGACGTATCTAAACGGCTGAAGTCAGCAGCCGAGGCGGCATATCAGTTGGATGAAGAAATGTCATCAATTAAAGATGAAGTTAGAGAAGCACAAAGAATTTTTACACAGACAAAAGGGAAAGAGCAATGATGAAAGTAGCAATTGTTGGTAATGAACAAGTTAAAACGCAGGCAGTAGTTAAGAGTTTAAAGCGACTTTTATCTCAAAAACAAATAGATATAGATGTTGAAAATCCAGATGTTGTTTTGACAGTTGGTGGGGATGGTACCTTAATTTCTGCTTTTCATAAGTATGAGAATTTGTTGGATCAAGTGAGATTTATTGGAATACATACAGGTCACCTAGGTTTTTATACCGATTGGCGTAATTTTGAAATCGATAAATTAGTAGAAAATTTGGCAGATAAGCAACCATCTACAGCTTCATATCCCTTACTTGAATTATTGATTACAGATAAGGATCATCATAAAGAAAAATTATTGGCAATTAATGAAGCTACGATAAAGCGATTGTCTAAGACCTTGAAAGCTGATGTTTATATTCGAGATCAATTCTTTGAAAGTTTTAAAGGTGATGGCTTATGTGTTTCTACTCCTACTGGATCGACTGCTTATAGTAAATCATTGGGTGGTGCTGTCATTCATCCTCGTTTAAAAGCTTTACAAATGACGGAGATTGCTTCAATTAATAATCGGGTATTTAGAACATTATCTTCACCGATTGTGATTTCACCTGATGAATGGATTACTATTAAACCTGAGATTAATGATGATGATCCATGCGTTATCACTGTAGATGGCAATAAGTATAATCATTCGCACATTGAAAAGATAGAATATCGTATTTCTCAGCATGTAATTCGTTTTGATAAATTTCAGCATACACATTTTTGGAATAGGATCGAAGATGCCTTCATTGGACATGAGCATGACTAAAAATGCTAATTTTTACAAACTCGTTTATCGTGAAAAGCGGCCACAAAAAGTAGCCGATTTTTTGTTGACTAAAGGATTTTCTAAACGATCTTTAATTAATTGTCGTCATCGTGGCGGTAATGTGCTGGTTAATCATCGCAGAAGATATAATAATTATTTATTACATGATGGAGATGAAGTGATTTTTATTTTGGGAAATGAAAAACCAAATGAGACACTTAAATTCTCTAACTTACCAATTACAATTGTTCAAGAAACAGCGAATTATTTGATAGTTAATAAAGAAGCTGATTTGTTAACTATTCCTTCCAAGAATGAGGATAATGATTCAGTGGTTGGGCGTTTATTACATTATCTAAATCCAGATGCTCTGCTTAAAATTAAGCCGCATATTATTACTCGCTTGGATCGAGATACTTCTGGTTTAGTTTTAGTAGGTAAAAATGCAGTTGCACATGCACGTTTTAATGTTAGTGATAAGCAACGGACAATCAAAAAATATCATGCTATTGTTCATGGCAATTTTTCGCCGAGTCAATTACAAGGAGTTATTGATGCTCCAATTGGCAAAAAAGATGATCCAATTAAAAGATACATCATGGAGGGCGGCAAAGATTCAGTTACTAAATATCGGGTAATTAAACAAGTTGCAGGTGCTAGTTTAGTCGAATTGCAATTATTGACAGGGAGGACACATCAAATAAGGGTTCATATGCAATATTTAGGGCATCCATTATTTGGTGATCATTTATATGGTGTGGAGGATGATTTCCCTAGACAGGCTTTGCATTGCTTTTTATTAGCCTTTGATGATCCTTTGGAACATAAACGAATTGAAGTTCAGATTGCTGATCCAGCTGATATGTTGCAGTTGTGGCAAAAATTAAGCAAATAAAAATACTATTTCTTTAAAATAGAAATAGTATTTTTTTTACTTAAATTAAGTGGCTAAGACCAGCTAAAATAACAATAATTCCTAAAGCAATGCGGTACCAACCAAAAGATTTAAAATTGTGATTCTTAATAAATTTCAATAATAACTTGATTGATGCATAAGCAACTAAAAATGATACTAACATACCAACTAACAAAATGATTAGTTGATCACCGTGAAAGCTATGACCTTTGGCAAAGAATTTAACTAATTTTAGTAAAGATGCTCCGAACATAGTTGGAATTGCTAAGAAAAAGGAAAATTCAGTCGAAACATACCGAGATGCTCCTAACAATAAAGCACCTAAAATTGTTGCTCCAGAACGAGATGTCCCTGGAATTAGTGATAAAACTTGAAAACAACCAATTAATATAGCCATTTGATAGCTTAAACTGCCTAATTTGGTGATATTTGCTTGATTATGCTGACAGTAATTTTCTAATAAAATGAATAAAATACCATATACAATTAATGTGCTAGCAATTACTGGCCAAGTAGACATATGTGCTTCTAACCAATCATTTAGTGGTAAACCAATTACAGCCGCAGGGATGACTGCCACGACTACTTTAAACCATAGATTCCAAGTTTCTTTTCGTTTTTGTTTATTTTTATTTTTGGAAAAAGGATTTAGTTTATCAAAATAAATTAAGATAACACTTAAGATGGCTCCTAATTGAATTACCACCATAAACATATTTATAAAAGAAGAGGGTTGGTTGAGTTTTACTAAATAATCTGCCAAATAAAGGTGACCTGTAGAAGAAATAGGTAAAAATTCTGTAATTCCTTCAATTATTCCTAAAATAATAGCTTTAACAATATCGATTAACATAATATCTCCTAGTCCAAAATTATAACTCGTGTAGGTTCAGGCACATAAAAATCTTTTTGAATGGGAACTAGTGTGCCTAATTTTTGGTTACGCTTGTATAGTGTAGCATTATTTGAGTTTTGGTTGGCAACAACTAGTAAGTTTTGTTGACTATTAAAATTAAAATCACGTGGAAAAGCTCCATAGACGGGAATTCGTTGGATTAAATCTAAATGATGATTTGCTAGAATTCGATAAACCGCAATTGAATCATGCCCACGATTAGTAACATAAAGGAATTTATCGTCATTACTAATTCGGATCGCCGCTGCCCCATTATGCTCGCTGTATGATTCTGGAATAGTTTTGACACTGTCAATTTCAGCAAAATTCCAATTAGTTTCATCAATTTGAATTACATTAACTTTACTTGATAATTCGCCCACTACATACATATAGTGCCCATCAACTGAAAATCGCACATGACGTGTACCAAAGCCAGCTTCCATTTGATAATTGGCTACGTGCTTTAATTGCTGACCATCAAAGGTGTAAAAGTCTAAGCGATCCAAACCTAAATCGCAAGAAACAAGATTTCCCTGAGGAGTTTGATTAAAAAAGTGAGGATGAGCAGCATCTTGCTCTTTTAATTTGCCATGACCAGTATGTTGACAGGAGCTAATAAATTGTAGATGTCCTTGTTCGTCATATTGGAAGATAGACAAGGTACCTAGATGATAATTAGCAGTGTAGATGAGTTTTTTATTTTTGCTTAAAGCAAGATAGCACGGTGCAGCACCTGGATGATAAAATGCATCTATTTGGACATAATTTTGACCAATTAAGCGATAACTAGCAATACCAGCTTGCTTACCATTTTGCGAAATAGTAAATAATAAAGATCCGTCCGTTTGAAAATAAGTTGGTCTTTGCAACTGAATAATATTTTTTAAATTAGTGATAGATGGATTAGGGTTTTGCTGATCTAAAAATGCTTCATACAAACCCTGTGAAGCATGATCGGTATAACCACCAAATAAAACTTTCATAATATGCCCCTTACTTATAAAATTATAATTTCAATTATATCACAAAAATTTTTATCTATTTTTTACGCTTTAACGTTAATAATTAACTATTTTCGCTAGTATCATGTTAAAATTTAGTGTTAAGGGGTGATATATATGAAATGGATGGCAACAATTCAAAAAATAGGTGTCGAAGCAATTTCTAAAAATGAAAATATGGTTATTCTATTTAATGAAACTGCCAATGAAAAATTGAGTAGAGTAGCTGTAATTCAAAAATTTGATAAAGAAACTCCAGTAAGTAGTTTTATTTGTAAAAAAGATGATACTGTGACGATTGATGGCGAAACATATTTAGTTTTGCACGTAGGTCGCATGGTAGCTGATAATATGCACGCAATTGGTCATTGTGTATTATTTTTTGTAGATAAATTACCAGAAAAAACATTGCATAATGCAATTTATTTGCAAAAAGATGATGAAGAACCCATGCCGCAATTTAAACAAGGTGATTGGATATCATATGAGCATCGTTAGGGAGTACTTATGGAGTTGAAGAATAAAAAAGATAATGCAAAAAGTATTTTTAATAGCTGGATTGTTAATAATCGATTTAGCATTTTTTTGCTGAATACCTTATTGCTTTTTTTGACTATTTTTATCTTTAATAAGATTGCTTTTTTATTGACTCCTGTGTTGACTTTTGTAAATGCTATTATGCCTGCAGTTATTTTAGCAGGAGTGCAATATTATTTGATGAATCCGATTGTTAATTGTTTGGAACAAAAATATCATATTCCACGCATAGTGACAATTTTAGCCTTATTTATAGTTGTGTTAATAATTTTAATTTTGATTATCAATACTTTATTGCCAGTTATTGAAGCTCAGACAAAATCATTAATCGATCATTGGCCTTCATATTGGGATAGCGGGCAAGAGGCTTTGCGTCATCTGTTACATGATCCACGTTTAGATGGTATTCGTAGTGATTTAAATGATGCAGTATCAAATGCCCAAAGTATTTTATTTAATACAGGAAAGGCGAGCTTTAATCTATTTTTAGAGAATCTATTTGGAGCTGTCAATGTCATTTCAATGTTAATTGTAACTTTATTAACAGCACCATTTATTTTGTTTTTTATGTTGAAGGATGGCAAAAAAATCAATCCATATTTAACTAGTTTTATGCCACCACGCTTGCAAAATGTTTTTTCTAAGTTATTGCATGATATGAATATAGCTGTTTCATCATATGTGCGAGGGCAATTGATTGTTGCTTTTTGGGTGGGAGTAATGTTTGCTGTCGGCTATACTACAATTGGCTTAAAATATGGTTTAACTTTAGCTATTTTAGCAGCATGCCTTAATTTGATTCCTTACTTTGGTACACTAATTTCATTGATTCCAGCAATCATTATTGGAATATTAGACTCTCCTGTCATGTTATTAAAAATTTTTGTAGTATTCTTTATTGAGCAATTGATCGAAGGTAGATTTATTTCTCCACTTGTAATGGGCAGTAAAATGAAAATGAACCCTGTAACCACCATTTTGCTATTGATAGGGGCTAATTCTGTAGCTGGCTTATTAGGCGTCATTTTTGCTATTCCAATTTATGCTGGAATTAAAATTATTGTTGTGCAGGTGTTTGATTATTATCGTAAAAATTCAAGTTTATATAAATAAATACATCAAATAATATCAGTGCAATGGTCAATATTAAAGAGTAAAATATAGGTTGAATATAACGTGGTACTGTGTACTGCGTTTTTTAAGGGAGAAGAAAATGACAAATCATGTAGTCTTATACGAGCCGTTGATGCCGGCTAACACTGGTAATATAGCTAGAACGTGTGCTGGTACAGATACGGTTTTAGATTTAATTGAGCCGTTAGGATTTAGCTTAGATGATAAGCATATGAAACGAGCAGGTTTGGATTATTGGGATAAGGTTAAAATTAATAAACATGATAGTTTAGAAGATTTTTTAGCTACATTACAATCTAATGATGAGATGTATTTGATATCTAAATTTTCAAGTAAATCTTATACCGATGTTGAATATACAGATCCAACCAAAAATTATTATTTTGTTTTTGGTAAAGAAACTACGGGCTTACCTAAGACATTTATGCGTGAATATTATGAAAGAAATTTACGCATACCAATGTCTGATCATATTCGTGCTTTTAATTTAGCCAATTCTGTAGCTATTGTATTATTTGAAGCATTGAGACAACAAGGATTTCCTCATTTAGAAAAGTCACATCATTATCCAAAAGATAAATTGAAAGATTAGGGTATATATTATGAAATTTAAAAAGATGACACCAGTAACTACAGAGCATTTTCACTTTGATGTTAATGAAGAAGAAAAAGTAAAAAATGAAGTTAATGTTTCTTTGCGTCAGGTTTATCATCAACCTGAGGGACAAGAAGCTGATGAAGGAAAAGATGGCAAGTATTTTCAACTTGCAGTTATTTTTGATGTAGCACCTGCTCCAGGTGAGTTTAGTGTTTCAGGTTTGATTACGCAAATTGTTCAATTTGTAGACTATTTTGGTGATGGTACCGATTTGAATCCAGCTGATTACCAATTAGTAAGTCGACCTTTAGTTGAAGAAATCGAAACCTTAATTTATCAATTAACGCAAGTTATTTTTGATGAGCCACTTAATATTACTTTTAAATCTAATTTTGATCAGTTAAAACGTTAATAGGAAGGTTTTTTAATGCCTAGAAAAAATACATCTATTTCTAAAGTTAAAAAGGAGAAGCTCGAGTGGGTGATTACAGGCTTAATTTTGGCAGTACTTGTGCTTTTTTCTTGTGCTGATTTTGGTTTATTAGGTAATCAAGCCACCAATTTAGTGCGTCTTTTTTTTGGTGACGCTCATTATTTAGCTAGTGCCATCATTGGCGTTTGTGCATTGGTGATGATTATTTATAACCAACCACCGCACTTAGGTAAAAAAAGAACTTGGGGATTAATTGTTTTCACGATCGCTTTAACGGCTTGGTGTAGTTCTCTCTTATTTCAGAAATTAATGCTGCAGCATGATTATATGAGCATTTTTTTAACACGGATTGGACAAGAATTTCTACATGGTAGGGATTCCATTAGCGTTGGTGGCGGCTTAATTGGTACTTTATTTTGTCAAATCTTTAATTATCTATTTGGCAGTTATGGTAGTAAATTTATTGAAGGTCTATTAATTGTTACTGGACTGTTGATGTTTTTTGATGTTAAATTTCGAACAATTGTCCAAAAATTTCAAACCTTGTCTAAGTTCTTTATTGCAAAAAATAAAGATGCAGGTATCTTATTAAAAGATAAATATACCGATTTAATTGAAAATTATCATGACCAACATAAAGAAAAACAAGATTTTCCGAATATAGGTGATTTAGATGCTCCTAAAAATGAGCAGTTACCTGAGTCAGCCCCTGTAGATGTAGTTGTCGATAAGGCAAATGATTTGATCAATGATAATGAAATATCGGAGTTAGCTCACGATTTAGTCAAAAAAGATGATAAAAATTCGCTAGGAAGATTAGATTATGTCTATCCATCATTAGATTTGCTGGATGCAGTGCCAAATACTGATCAATCGTCAGATAGTAAATTAATCAAGCAAAATACGCTGACTTTAGAAAATACATTTAGTAGTTTTGGCGTTAGTGTCATTGTAAAAAAGGCTGTGTTAGGACCTACAGTTACTCGTTATGAAGTTCAACCAGCTGTAGGAGTTAAAGTTAGTCGGATTGTTAATTTAACTGATGATTTGGCTTTGGCTTTGGCAGCAAAAGATATTAGAATTGAAGCTCCAATTCCTGGTAAGCCTTTTATTGGTATTGAAGTGCCAAATAAAGTTGCTTCGACAGTTTCTTTTCGGGAAGTTATGCAAAAGCAAGAAAATAAAGCTAAACAGGAAGTTTTGTCAGTTCCTTTGGGCAAGAATGTTACAGGTCAGATAGTGTCTGCGGATTTGCGTAAGATGCCACATTTATTAATAGCTGGAGCTACTGGATCAGGTAAATCTGTTGCTATCAATACTATTATCACAGGTATTTTGATGAAAGCTCATCCAGATGATGTCAAATTGATTTTAATTGACCCTAAAATGGTGGAACTGTCAGTTTATAGTGGTATACCACATTTATTGATCCCAGTTGTGACTGATGCCAAATTAGCAACTAGTGCTTTACGCAAGGCAGTTAGGGAGATGGAACGTCGTTATCAATTATTTGCTGCTGGTGGAGTGCGAAATATTGGTGAATATAATGAGAAAGTAACATTAAACAATCAAAATAAAGCTAATTCAGTAATGGAATTATTGCCTTATATTGTTGTTATTGTTGATGAGTTGAGCGACCTTATGATGGTTGCTGGTCGAGAAGTAGAAGATTCTATAGTTCGTTTAGCTCAAATGGCTAGGGCAGCAGGAATACATATGATTTTGGCAACACAAAGACCGAGTGTTGATGTTATTACAGGATTAATCAAAGCTAATGTTCCTTCCCGTATTTCATTTGCAGTTTCCAGTGGGATAGATTCGCGCACTATTTTGGATCAAGTTGGTGCAGAAAAATTATTAGGGCGTGGAGATATGCTTTATTTGCCAATAGGTGCTTCAAAACCTGAACGAATTCAGGGAGCTTACATTAATGTAGATGAAGTTGAACGAGTGGTTGATTGGGTTAAAAAGCAACAAGCTACTGAATATGATCAAAAAATGATACCATCTGATAGCGAAGATGCCGAAAATGATAATTCTGAGCAAGATGATACTGATGACGAGTTTTATCAACAGGCTGTAGATCTAGTAAGGCAACAACAAACAGCTAGTGTTTCGTTATTGCAACGACGCTTTAGGATTGGATATAATCGTGCAGCTAGAATAGTAGACGCAATGGAAAAAAATGGCATAGTAGGTCCATCTACTGGTGCAAAACCCCGAGAGGTTTTATTACCACCATTAAAAGATGAGGAGTAAAGACTTGGGTAATGTAGTAATTGAGCAGAATAATAAATTTAAAACGGGATGTATTGGATGCTTTTTTAGATTGGATTTAACACCCAAAAATATTACAATTTCTACCTTGTTAGCAGAAGTACAAAGTTTATTATCTGAAAAATATAATACCATTAATCGCCAATCTAAAAGGCTATCTTCATTATATGATGCATCTTTGCAAATCTTTCCGGAGATTAATGGCAATAGCATCGTAATGAGCTATATGTTGAATTTCATTGAACCACGTGAAATTTTAGACCCTGAGTATGATTATGCTAAGATCATGGAAACATTTTTTTCTATTGTTCATCGACCTTTGATTGATGAAAAAGTAGTCAATTTGGCTAAAAGTACTTTGCATAGTAACATACGTGATTTTTTTGAGTTGCCAGAAAATCGTGCTTTGCATCAATTTATGAAATTATGGTTCAAAAATCAGCCAAATTATCAATATGTTAATGTAGTTAATCGAGATATTTTAGATCAGTTGTCTTTAGAAGATATACAAGATTTTGTCAAACTTTTGTTTAAGAGTCCGCTGATGATTTATGGACAAGTTGCAGACACGAATTTATTCAATAAAATCGGACATAGCTATTTTAATATTTTTAAGTCGAAGGCTGATTTTGTTAATCCGCAGCTGATTGTTGATCGAGATATTGATACTTTCGATGAAAGTAGTGATGCTCAGTATGAACAAGCACAAGTTTTAATGGGTTATTTTTATAATCATATTCAATCAATGCCCCGTCCATGGATTGGTCCCTTAATTATGAGTTATTATTTGGCTAATACTGAGAGTTCGATTTTATTTAAAAAAGTACGTGAGCAGTTAGGTGCTACATATGGTGTAGATGCATTTAATGATGAAAATCATTCATTACTTTTAATTAGAACGGGTGTTAACAAAAATCAGGTAAAGCAAGTTAAGGAAATCATCCAAGGATGTTTATCTGATTTAGTGTGCGGGTTAGTAGATCAAGAAGCTTTTGACCATAGTAAGCAATTGTTGATTAATAATTTTAATAGTTATGGTGATATTCAAGAAAGTATGATGATGAAAGCTGTAACTGAGAATCTGATTGGTTCTTTTTCAACTATTCCTAATATGATCAAGTTAATTAAAGATTATACAGTTAACGATCTGATAAATTTAGCTAAAACGATGCAATTGAATGGAAGTTATTGTTTGTTATGATGGAAGAAAACTTAATTAGTAAAACTTATGATAGTGGCTTTGTTGCAAATATTATTTTAAAGCCTGGTTTTGCCAGTAAATTTATGGGAATTGTTGTTGATTTTGGTGGCAGTGATCCACAAGAAATTAGTGGTGGTGCTCACTTTTTGGAGCATAAGCTTTTTGCTAAAAAATACGGTGATATAGCGTTGAAGTTTGAACGTTTAGGAGCAGATTCTAATGCTTATACTGGCTTTAACGAGACCATGTATTATGCAGAATTTGCCAATCATTGGCCCCAAATTTTGCCACTTCTTTTTGAACTAGTAGGTGAGCCATATTTTACAGTGGATAATATTGATCAAGAAAGAAAGATTATTTGTCAAGAATTGGCTACAGCTAAAGATGATCCTGAATGGTATTTGATTCATAATCTAATGTCAAACATGTTTCCGCAAACTATGTTTACTCATGATATAGTCGGTTCTGAAAAGGATTTAGCTAAAATTGATATTTTCTTTTTAAATAAAATTTATAAAAAATATTATTGCTCAAATAATATGAGATTTGTTGCTTGCGGTGATTTTTCGCCATCGCAAGTGCAAAAAATATTCACTTTAGTTAATAAAATGCAAAAAAAATATATTAATTGTGCACCGAAACCTAAAATGGCTGTGCAAACAATTGATTCAACGGCAACCGATGAACAGATTACAAATAATAAGTCCAAAAATATTCATGTAGGCGTAGCTATTAAGTTGCCCGATTTGAATAAATTTACTAGTAATGCTTTATTAGCAACAGATGTTTTAGAAATGTTAATTGATGCACATTTTAATAGTAATAATATCTGGTTGAGTAATATGCAATTACAAAATATTATTAATGATCAACCGGATGTTGATATTTATAATACTCGTGAAGGCAGCTTTGTAATTATAACGGCTATTAGTCGATATCCACAAAAATTAGTATCAGCAATCAAACATGAGTTGTTTAGAGGACATATGTCCGCAGAATTAATTGAATTAAATAAAAAAGAATTTTTAGCAAATTATTTAAGACTAACTGATGATCTTAATTCATATGCACAGCAGATGGCAGGGACACTTTTGCATGGTAGGTCACTAGCACAAATAATTGAAGAAGTTGTGCAAATGAATAATAGTGATATGGTAAGTCTTTATCAAGATATTTTAGCGAAAAGTAGTATATATAGTTGTATTATGTCAAATAGATAATAGAATGTATATTAGATAGGTAATATGGATATATTTGTAGTAAATCTTGTTTGTTTACTATACGTTTTGGTATACTTTTCAGTGAATGATAATGGAATGAGGGTTAATATGTCAGACATAGGTGATAAATTAAAAAATGCTAGAAAAGCAAATGGAATGACAATAGAAGACATCGAAAAAATTACAAAGATTCAGCGACGATATCTGTATGCTATTGAAGAAAATCAATTTGATCAGTTGCCTGGTGATTTTTATGTAAGAGCCTTTATTAAACAATATGCTCAGGTAGTAGGTCTTAATGGCAAAGAATTGCTTGATGAGTATCATAAAGAAGTTCCTGAAGCCACTCCTGAAAAATATGTGGAAAATTCTATTGATAATAAGAGTCAAGAAGTAAGAAAAACCACTAACAATAAAAAAGGTCTTTGGAAGCAATATATTCCAATTGCGGCTGCTATAATAGCCTTTTTTGTTACTGTTTGTCTTATTTATTTAATTTATGCACATTTCATCAGTAATACTAACCAAAAATCAATAAACCAAGTAGATAATGTGACTGTTAAGTCATCAAACGAAGAATCTCAAAAAAAGAAGAAACAGCGTGTAAAACACAAGAAAAAAGCCACTTCTGATATTAAATTAGAAAAGCTTAGTGATACTCTCTATAAAGTTAAAAAAATGGGTAATAAGAGAACTTTAGTTGTTAAAACTGGTTCAACGGCTGTTTTTGCTAGAATCTTTATTGATGGTCGATCTGTATGGCACGGTGTTTTGAATGCTGATGATGCACATCAAGTTAAAATTCCACATAATGTCGGTAATGTTACTGTATTTTTTGCAAATACTAGTTCAGCTGAATTAATTATTGGTGGTAAAAAGCTTAATATTACGAATAAAACCATGCCTAATGCTGCTCGAACAATTACCTTTTTATTTGCACATAAAAATGCAGTAAAGACTAATGAAAAGAATCTTGTCAAAAATAAAGAGAGTGAGACTAAACAAGCAGAACAAAATAAAACTAATAATCAAGCGGATACAAAGAATGAAAATATAAATAAGCAGGAGAACAAAAACACAACTCCTCAAAATAAACAACCTGTACAACATAGTCAACAAAATGAAACAAATAAACAAAATCAACAAAGAGATCAAGGGCAAGCTGCCGGAGGAAATAGTAGATAAAAATGAATTTACCAAATAAATTAACAACTTTACGAATTTTTATGATACCAGTTTTTATTTTGTTATTAATTTTTCAATGGCCAGCAGGATTCTTGTTATTGGGTTCAACTAAGATCTTTTGGTGTAATCTTATAGCTGCAATAGTTTTTGCTTTAGCTTCATTTACAGATTATCTTGATGGACATATTGCTAGAAAGCGTGGTTTGGTAACTAATTTTGGCAAATTTGCTGATCCTTTAGCAGACAAAATGTTAACCATGACTGCTTTTGTATTTTTAATAACTTTGAATAATAGTCAACATACTTATGCACCTGCGTGGGTAGTTGCCATTATCGTTTGTCGTGAATTGGCAGTGACCGGATTACGCCTACTTTTAGCTGAAAATAAAGGTCAGGTTTTAGCCGCTAAAATGCCTGGCAAAATAAAAACTACAACGCAAATGTTAGCTATTATTTTCCTTTTGTTAAGTGATATTTACTATATTGGAACTATTTTCCTATATATCTGTTTAGTCTTTACTATTTATTCAGGATATGATTATTTCAAAAATAGTTGGCATATTTTTAAAGGATCAATGTAAATTTTGCATTTTTTTGCGTAATATAATTTAGAAAACAAGATTAAGCAACTAATAGTGCTTAGTCTTGCTTTTTTTAAAATAAAAAAAGTATAATTAATTTGTTAAGTTCAAGGAGGGTAAAATTGGCTAAAGATGAAAAAAAAGCTGCTCTTGAATTAGCCTTGAAAAAAATTGAAAAAAATTTTGGTAAAGGTGCAGTAATGCGAATGGGTGAAAAGGTCGATACTAAAATATCAACTATTTCTACTGGTTCGATTGCTCTTGATACTGCACTGGGAGTAGGAGGCTATCCTAGAGGCAGAATTATTGAAGTTTATGGACCGGAAAGTTCCGGAAAAACTACAGTTGCTTTACATGCAGTAGCTGAAGTTCAAAAAAATGGAGGAACTGCAGCATATATTGATGCAGAAAATGCTATGGATCCTGCCTATGCAGAAGCATTAGGCGTTGATATTGATTCATTGATTTTATCACAGCCTAATACTGGTGAAGAAGGATTACAGATTGCTGATACTTTAATTTCTAGTGGAGCGATCGACATTCTAGTGGTAGATTCTGTTGCTGCATTAGTTCCACGAGCAGAAATTGAAGGTGAGATGGGCGATGCACACGTTGGATTACAAGCCCGCTTAATGAGTCAAGCCTTAAGAAAATTATCTGGCAATATTTCTAAGACTAAAACGATTGCTATTTTCATTAATCAAATACGTGAAAAAGTCGGTGTTATGTTTGGTAACCCTGAAACTACACCAGGTGGTCGTGCTCTTAAGTTTTACTCTACTATTAGGTTGGAAGTAAGAAAATCAGAACAAATTAAACAAGGTAGCGATCCTATAGGAAGTCGTGTAAAAATTAAAGTTGTCAAAAATAAGGTTGCACCTCCATTTAAGGTTGCTACAGTAGATATTATGTATGGTATTGGTATTTCTAAGAGTGGAGAGCTTTTAGATATGGCGGTTGATAAAGATATCGTCAATAAATCTGGGGCATGGTATTCTTATGGCGATGATCGTATCGGTCAAGGTCGAGAAAACGCTAAACAATATTTGGAGGAACATCCTGATATTTTCCGGGAAATAAATGATAAAGTACGACAGGCCTATGGTATTGACAATAAAGAATCTGATGAAGATTCGAGTGAAGATACCGAGCAAGAATAGTTACTATGTTTATTGACAATAATCTGCCTTACTCTTATTATTAATATGTGTGAATAATTTATATAGAAAAAGGGCGATAGTGTATGCAAAATAATTATTTGAGTTTTGTCGCTATCGTTATTTTTTCAATCCTGATTAGTGGAGTGGCAGGCTATTGTTATCGTAAGCATAAATGGGAACAGGCTGCTGAAAATGCAAAAAATGATGCTAAGCATATCATAGAAAATGCAAGATTGGACATTAAGTCAGCTAGAGAAAAACTACTAACTGAAAAACAAGCATTGCAGGAAATGAAAAAGCATGTTGCAGATCTAAAAAAAGAGAAAATTCTTGAAGCACAGGAAGAAATTCATAGATATCGTGAAAAAGTTGAAAATGAACTTAACCAACGACGTAAAGAAGTTTCCAGACAAGAGAATAGATTGTTGCAACGAGAAGATGCAATTGACCGTAAAGATGGTATGCTTGATCAAAAAGATTGTCAGCTCACACAAAGGGAAAATCAAGTTAAAGAGTTACAAGCTGAACTTTCTGAAAAACACCAATTAGCTGATACGTTGATACATCAACGTGAAGAAAAATTATATGAAGTATCTAGATTGTCAGTTGAAGATGCTAAGAAGATTATTTTGTCAGAGTTGTCAGATAAATTAGTTGCCGAGCGTGCTGCATTAGTAAAAGAGAGTAATGAGCAGGCTCAAGCAAAAGCTGAACATTACGCAACTAAGTTGATTGTAGAAGCTATTCAGAGTAGTGCAGCAGATACTGTTTCGGAAAATACTGTTTCAGTTGTTAATTTACCAAATGATGATATGAAAGGCCGCATAATTGGTCGTGAGGGTAGGAATATTCGGTCATTTGAAGCTATGACTGGTATTGATTTGATTATTGATGATACACCTGATGTTGTAGTTTTAAGTGGTTTTGATCCTATTCGCCGTGAAATTGCTAAGAGAGCCCTAGAAAATTTAATAAAAGATGGTCGTATACATCCTGCGAGAATTGAAGAAACCGTAGATCGTGCTCGTAAGGAAGTTAACGATGATATTTATGAAGCTGGTGAAGGTGCCTTAATGGAATTAGGTATTCATAAGATGCATCCTGAGTTAGTTAAAATTTTGGGTCGCCTAAAATATCGTACATCATATGGACAAAATGTGTTGTCGCATTCAATTGAAGTAGGCAAATTGACAGGTGTAATGGCATCAGAACTTGGTTTAGATGAAAAAATAGCGGTACGTGCAGGATTATTACATGATATAGGAAAATCAATCGATCATGAAATTGAGGGGTCACACGTTGAAATCGGTGTAGAACTAGCACGTAAATATCATGAATCTGAAATAGTAATTAATGCTATTGCAGCACACCATGGTGATGTGCCAAAAATGTCATTTATTGCAGAGTTAGTTGTAGCTGCAGATACAATATCTTCAGCTAGACCAGGTGCTAGAAGTGAATCGCTAGAAAATTATATTCGCCGATTGGAGCAGTTAGAAAAAATATCTAAGGGTTATCCTGGCGTAAAACAAGCGTATGCTATTCAAGCAGGTCGTGAGATTAGAATTATGGTTGAACCAGATAAAGTTTCTGATGATCAAATTGTGTTGTTAGCACGAGATATTAAAAATCAAATTGAAAATGAAATGGAATATCCAGGTAATATTAGAGTTACTGTTATTCGTGAAAAGCGAGCTGTGGATATAGCAAGATAAAGGTGAACCAATGTTGGCTCACTTTTTTTGTTACTATTGTCTTTATTTAATCCTATTTGTATAATTGATTCAGATGTTTAAGAAAGTAGCGAATTATGTTTCAAATTATTATAAAAATTTTTTCTTTGGTGATTATATCAGTTTTAATTACACCTTTTATTCGAAAGCTAGCTTTTGTATTAGGTGCGGTAGATAATCCGAATGCAAGAAGAGTTAATAAAAAACCAATGCCCACTATCGGTGGATTAGGAATTTTTGTTTCTTTTAATATAGGTGAATTTGTTTTATTGCGTAGTCAATTTCCAACGCATGAATTATTTTCAATTCTTTTAGCATCGTCAGTTATTCTTTTAACTGGATTAATTGATGATATCTTGGAATTAAAGCCGAAACAAAAAATGCTGGGAATTTTTATCGCAGCATTGATCATATACTTTTTGGCAGGAATTAGAGTTAATGAAATATCGTTGCCTTTTATGTCACCAATTAATTTAAGTTGGTGGAGTTTACCAATTACGGTATTTTGGATTTTAGCCTTGACTAATGCTGTGAATTTGATTGATGGCTTAGATGGCTTAGCTACCGGTGTATCAATGATTTCATTAAGTACAATGGGTATTGTAGGTTTCTTTTTCTTACATGGTTGGCAAAATTATGTACCTTTAATGTGTATTATGTTAGCTACATGCTTATTGGGCTTTTTACCTTATAATTTTCATCCTGCTAAAATCTTTTTAGGAGATACTGGAGCTTTATATATCGGCTTTATGATTTCTATATTGTCATTAAAAGGACTGAAAAATGTTACTTTTATTTCGCTATTAGTACCAATTATTATTCTGGGCGTCCCATTAACTGATACCATTTTTGCGATGATTAGAAGAAAATTGAATAAAAAGCCGATTACCGTTGCTGATAAACATCATTTACATCATCAATTGATGAGAATGGGGTTAAGTCACCGTCAAACAGTATTAGCTATTTATGGTATATCATTGTTATTTTCATTCATATCTCTTGTTTTTATATCATCACCGGCATGGGGTATTTGGCCACTGATGATAGGCTTATTATTTGCTTTAGAACTATTTGTAGAGACTATTGGCCTACTAGGAGATAAATTTAAGCCGTTATTACATTTTATTCAAAATTATATCAATAAAATGCATCGATCAGATCCGCAAGTTGGTATCTCGCATTTTTCTACTAAGAAAGATGAACATAAGAATTAATTTTTAAAAAAACGCATCTTTGATTTTTTAGATCAGGGATGCGTTTTTATTGATTATGGTAGTCAAAATCTGTTAATAAAATTTCATTATACAGGTCTTGTCCGATTGAAAATGCAACATGTTTAGCCAAGATATTATTAATATCTTGCTCAAACTTATCGATGTCTGATGAATCTAATAATACAGTTAGATTAATATCTGTTGTATATTCTTGTTTAAAAATTGAAATATGATTTTGCTTTAAAAAATATAGTATCTTATCTAAATGCTTATATTGGATTGAAAAAGATATTTTTTTTTGCAAAATACATTTAATAACACCAATATTTTCAGCTGCTTGTGTTACAGAGTTAGAATATGCTCTTATTAATCCTCCAGCTCCTAATTTGATGCCACCAAAATATCTTGTAACAACTGCAGTTATATTGTTTAAATTCATCAATTGCAACGCCTTTAATTCAGGAATGCCTGCAGTACCAGATGGTTCGCCATTGTCACATGCTTTAACACATGTATTGTCAAAACCAATAGTGTATGCATATGTGTTGTGAGTAGCATCTTTGTAGAGATTAGTTATTTTTTTAACAAAAATTTCTGCTTCTTCAACCGTATTAGTGCGTGCCATGGAGCAAATAAAGCGGCTTTTTTTAATTACTAGTTCGTGTGTACCATTTTCTTTTATTGTTAAATATTTTTCAGGTTTTTCAGTCAAAATAGACTCCTTTCTGCGTATTAAAAGTAGAGGTGTTAATATTGTTGAATAAACTTGCAGGTCGTCAATGGATCAATAATCAAGATAACGATATCATAAATTCAAAAGTAAAAAAAGTTCCAGCCATTATTGACAATATTTGCCAGCGTTGTGGTCAAGTAGTCATTTATCGACTGCCAACTGGACATAAATATTGTCATAGTTGCATTGGTTTAGGTAGAGTGAGTGAAAATGATTTTTTATGTAGAATGTCTCGTGTTGGGGATGCAGTCAAAAACGAAAATCATTTATTAACTTGGAAAGGTGATTTAACTGATCGGCAAGCAAAGGTATCCGCTGATTTATTGCATGCTTTGCAAAATAATCAGGATCATTTGGTGCATGCAGTTACTGGTGCAGGAAAAACTGAGATGCTTTTTAAAGCTGTAGAATATTTTTTGCAGCAGGGAAAATATGTAGCACTGGCGACACCTAGACTTGATGTCGTTAATGAATTATATCCTCGTATGTGTCGAGCATTTGCCAATACTAAAATTGGAAAATATCATGGAAAAATGGCACAAGATCCCGATAACGAACCATTTATTATTTGTACTACTCACCAACTTTTAAAATATTATCAGGCTTTTGATTTGATAATTATTGATGAAGTTGATGCTTTTCCATATGTCAATAATCCTATGTTATATTATGGTGCGAAAAATGCTATTAAGCCAACAGGGCAAACTTTTTATTTGACTGCTACACCTTCTAAAGATATGTTAACTAAAGTTAAAAATGGAGAGATGGGATATTCATTATTGCAACAAAGATTTCATGGTGGCTTGTTAGCTGTACCTGAAGAATATTTGTTTTGGCGTAAATATATTAGTGGCGAATCTCTACATCCTTTTTTAATAAAAGTACTGAATGAAATTATTAATAGTGGTAAGCCTTTATTAGTATTTGTACCTAGAATTGCTGAATTGGGACTTTATCAGACAATCTTGCAAAAAAAATACTCGCAATTAGTGATTGCTAGCGTACATTCAAGTGACAAAAATCGACAACAAAAAGTTGAACAATTTAGAAACAGAGAAATATCTATTTTATTAACTACGACTATTTTAGAACGAGGAGTTACGTTTCCAGGAGTACAAGTTATAGTCATAGCAGCAGATGATGCTATATACACGACAGCAGGATTAGTCCAAATTGCTGGAAGGGTGGGACGTGCAGCAACTGATCAGGTGGGTCGGGTTATTTTTTGTTATCACCATTATACTAAGGCTTTAAAAGAGGCAAAGAAACAGATTGTGGAGATGAATCATGCAACTATGTCTTTTATGTAATCAACCTTTCACAGATGAGGTAGACTTAAAAACAATTTTTTTACCTGTAAGTTATGTGGCTAAAATTATTTGCGTGAACTGTTATAAAAAATTTAAAAAAATCACTCATCCAGCATGCATAAATTGTAATTCTTACAAAAACAAACTTAATCAAGAGCAATTGTGTAATGATTGCTTAGCTTGGAAAGTTAGATATAATGGTGACTTAGTTTTTAACCGCTCGATTTATCAATATAATGACGCTTTTCATGATTTAATGGTAGCTTATAAAAGATATGGACATTATGTTTTATTTAATGTTTTAGCTGAATTAATTAAAAATCAGTTGCCACTTGCGGATAGATATATCCCAATCCCTAGTTCACCAGAACATTTACAACAGCGAGGATATGATACGATTATTTCTATCTATGAACCATTATGCAATTTGAGTCCCGTTTTAATCAAAAAAGCGGGTGGTGAAGCACAGGGTGAAAAAAATAAAAATGAAAGATTAGCAACTGATAATTTATTTAGCTTAAAAGCAAATGTTAAATTATCTGGTCAGATAGTATTGCTTGATGATATATATACTACGGGAAGAACGATTTATCATGCATGGGAGATTATCAAAAAAGCCTTCCCTGATTGCAACGTAAGTAGTTTTACAATCGCTCGTTAATTATATATAAAACCGCTTCCAAATATGCTATAATTATAGTATAAAGAAAACGTCAAAGACGTCGAAGGGAGAGAATCTTTATGTTAAAATACAACGTTCGTGGTGAAAATATTGAAGTAACAGATGCTTTGAAGTCTTATGTTGAAAAGCGACTTGAAAAGTTAGAGAAATACTTTGAAATAGAATCTGACGTAATTGCACACGTTAATTTAAAGGTATATTCAGAAAAGTCTTCCAAGGTTGAAGTAACAATTCCTTTGCCATATTTAGTATTACGTGCTGAAGATACGACTGATGATATGTATAAGAGTATTGACTTTGTGTCAGAAAAGTTGGAACGTCAAATCAGAAAATACAAGACGAGAATTAATCGCAAGAGTCGTGAACGTGGAATGAGAGACTTTTTCTATGACACAGATGTTGTTTCAGGTGCTACTGAGGAAAAGGCAGTTAGCGGATTTGATATTGTGCGTAACAAGCATTTGAATTTGAAACCCATGGATGCTGAAGAAGCAATTTTGCAAATGAATATGTTAGGTCATAATTTCTTTATTTTTGAAGATGCTGATACTAATGGTACAAGTATTGTATATAGAAGAAATGACGGACGTTACGGCTTGATTGAAACTAATGAATAATCTAATTGAGGTTAGAAGTTATATATAAATCCCTTTTTAAAGTGTTTAACTTTTTAGAGGGATTTTTGCTGTTATTTATATTTTTAATTTTATAAAAATAATGTTAAAATAGGTTAGTATATTTAAAATTGTGCACAAATTTTAACGTTAAGGATCGATTTAATGACTAATATTCTTAAAAAACTTTATGATAATGACAAAAGAGATTTGAAAAAATTTGAAAAGATAGCCAATAAGGTTGAAAAATTAGCAGATCATTTTGCTAATATGACTGACGAGCAGTTACAACATATGACTGTTGAGTTCCGTGACCGTTTGGCAAAAGGTGAGTCTTTGGATGATATATTGCCCGAAGCTTTTGCTACTGCTAGAGAAGGTGCAAAACGTGTTTTAGGTTTGTATCCTTTTCATGTGCAAGTAATAGGTGGTATCTCATTACACTATGGTAACATTTCAGAAATGATGACTGGTGAAGGTAAAACTTTAACAGCTACGATGCCAGTTTATTTGAATGCATTAACAGGGCAAGGTGTTCATGTTGTTACTGTTAACGAATACCTTTCTGCTCGTGATGAAAGTGAAATGGGTCAATTGTATAAATGGTTAGGCTTAACAGTTGGATTGAACCTTAATTCGATGTCATCTGATGAAAAACGTGAAGCATACAGTTGTGACGTAACATATTCAACTAATTCGGAATTAGGCTTTGACTATTTACGTGATAACATGGTTGTTTACAAAGAACAGATGGTTCAGCGTCCTTTAAATTACGCTATCATTGATGAGGTCGATTCAATTTTAATTGATGAAGCTAGAACACCTTTAATCATTTCTGGACAAGCTGAGCAAGCTAATAACGAGTATATCCGTGCCGATCGCTTTGTTAAAACTTTAGTTGAAGACAAAAGTGATGACAATATGGACGACAATGAGGATCATGGTGATTATAAAATTGACTGGCCAACTAAAACAATTAGCTTAACTAATCAAGGTATTAGCAAAGCGTGTGAACATTTCGGCTTGAATAATTTGTATGATATTGATAATCAAGTGTTAGTGCACCATCTTGATCAAGCATTACGTGCAAATTATATTATGTTGAATAACATTGATTATGTCGTTCAAAATGGCGAAGTTTTGATTGTTGATTCCTTTACAGGTCGTGTTATGGAAGGTCGTCGTTACTCTGACGGCTTGCATCAAGCTATTGAAGCTAAAGAAGGTGTGAAGATTCAAGAAGAATCTAAAACTCAGGCAACAATCACTTATCAGAATTTCTTTAGAATGTATAAGAAATTGTCAGGTATGACAGGTACAGCCAAAACAGAAGAAGAAGAGTTTCGTGAAATATATAATATGCAAGTTATTACGATTCCAACTAATCGTCCTAAGGCACGTAAAGATTTACCCGATATTTTATACCCAACCTTGGATTCGAAATTTGAAGCTGTAGTAGAAGATATTCAAACACGTCACGCTAAAGGTCAACCTGTATTAGTGGGTACGGTAGCTATTGAAAGTTCAGAACGTTTAAGTAAGATGCTAGACCAAGCTGGAATAGCTCATGCTGTTTTGAATGCTAAGAATCACGCTAAGGAAGCAGAAATTATTATGAATGCTGGTCAGCGTGGTGCAGTTACTATTGCAACTAACATGGCAGGTCGTGGTACTGATATTAAATTAGGGCCTGGTGTTAAAGAATTAGGTGGATTAGCTGTTATCGGAACTGAACGTCACGAATCAAGACGTATTGATAATCAGTTACGTGGACGATCAGGACGTCAAGGTGATCCAGGTACAACAAGATTCTACTTGTCATTGGAAGATGATTTGATGAAACGTTTTGGCTCAGAACGTGTTAAGGCCTTTTTGGATCGCATTGCTGGTAGTGATGATGAAAAGGTAATCGAAAGTAGAATGATTACACGACAAGTGGAGTCTGCTCAAAAACGTGTTGAGGGTAATAACTATGATACTCGTAAGCAAACTTTGCAGTATGATGATGTTATGAGAACGCAACGTGAGATCATTTACGGTGAAAGAATGCAAGTTATTACTGAAGAACATTCCTTAAAAGAAGTGTTAATTCCTATGATGCAAAGAACGATTGCACATCAAATTGATTTGTACACTCAAGGATCTAAGAATCAGTGGCGAACAGATCAAATTCGTGACTTTATTGCTTCCAGTTTGGCTAGTGAAGAAGATGCAAAGAAGATCAATTTAAAGAATATAACTGTTGACGAATTAAAAGAACAATTATATGAAATGGTTGATGACAATTATGCAGAAAAAGAAAGACAACTAGTTGATCCAGAACAAATGTTGGAATTTGAAAAAGTTGTCATTTTGCGTGTTGTTGATGATCGTTGGACGGATCATATTGATGCGATGGATCAATTACGTCAATCTATCAGTTTAAGAGGATATGGTCAATTAAATCCTTTAGTTGAGTATCAAGAAGCTGGGTATCGTATGTTTGAAGAAATGATTAGTAATATCGAATATGATGCTACTAGATTATTTATGAAAGCACGTATAGTACCAAATATGAGTCGATAAAAAAGGGAGGGTTGACCTCCTTTTTTTGAAAGGAGTTTAATATGGAAATAAGTGAGATCCAAGCATTACTAGCAAATTTTGAAAAACAATTGTCACATTTTAGGAGGTCTCTTTGACTTCGATAATTTAAAAGAAAGTATCGCAATCAATGAGCAAAAAATGGCGGATGATACCTTTTGGAATGATCAGACGAATGCCCAAAAAATAATTGAAGCGACCAATTATATGCGTGAAAAAGTTGATAAATATCAAACCTTAAGTTCTGCTTTAGCTGATGCGAAGACGGCTGTTGAACTATATAATATGGAGCCGGAAAATGATATGCTAATGGAGATAACAGCAGAAGTTGAAAAATTGAAGAATGAATTTAATAACTATGAGCTGCATCTATTATTGTCGGGAAAATATGATGATCATAATGCCTTGCTAGAAATTCATTCTGGTGCTGGTGGTACAGAAGCTATGGATTGGGCTAATATGTTATTTAGGATGTATCAACGTTGGTGTGATAGTCATAATTTAACCTTTGAAGTAGATGATTTCCAGGTAGGTGACGAAGCAGGCTTAAAAAGTGTTAGTGTTAGAGTACAAGGTAATAATGCATTTGGCTTGTTAAAATCAGAAAATGGCGTGCATCGTTTGGTTAGAATCTCTCCATTTGATTCTGCTAAGAGAAGACATACGTCGTTTGCTTCAGTTGAAGTTATTCCTGAAATTGATAAGAGTATAAATATTGAAATAAATCCGGATGACTTACGAATCGATGTTTATCGATCTAGTGGTGCAGGTGGACAGCATATTAATAAAACATCTAGTGCTGTTCGAATTACGCACTTACCTACTGGTATTGTTACTTCTTCACAAGCTCAGCGTTCGCAATTCCAAAATCGTGAGACAGCAATGGATATGTTACGAGCAAAATTATTTAAACTTGAGGAAGACAAAAAGCGTAAGCAAACTGAGGCTTTAAAGGGTAATCAAAAGGAAATAAATTTTGGCTCTCAAATTAGATCATATGTATTTCATCCATATAATATGGTTAAAGACCATAGAACTGATTATGAAACTAGTGATACTATAGGAGTGATGAATGGTAATCTTGATCCATTTATTTATGCTTATTTGCAGTGGATGCTAAGTCAAGAAAATCCAGAGTAGAATTTGTGGTGATAATATGAAATTTAAATATTTTGTCATAGCAATATTAGCTTTTATAATTTTGAATTTGATATTGCTTTTAAATATAATTTATAAATTATTAACATTTCTTTTTCCAATTTTCTTTATAATCGATATACTTATTATTGTTTTTGGTGCTCTTTCGATTTATATTGCAATTCATAAGGCTAAAAAAAAGTATAGTAGTTATATCAAAAAATTTTATTATAATGATAATTGCAAGCAAGCATCAACATCTCATCGTAAAGAGGCTAGAAATGTTACTATTGATGATGTAGATAAAGAGGACTAATTTATGAGTGATATGGTTAAAATTAGTGAATTGTTGCATGATAATCCCACTTTGACAGTTAAACAGGGTGAAGATTATTTGGAACATAGGGTTGTGTCTGTATCTGATATTTCAAGACCTGGCTTGGAATTAACAGGTTATTTTGATTTCTATCCTAAAGAAAGAATTCAATTATTAGGTAAAACAGAAATTTCGTATAGTACACATTTAGATCATGATTTGAGAACCAATGTTTTTAGACGAATGGCCACTGATATTACGCCTTGTTTTGTGATTTCACGTGGATTACCTATTCCATCAGAATTGTTGGAAGCTGCAGAGCAGGCAAAAGTTCCAGTTTTAACTAGTAATATGCCTACAACTCAGTTGACTAGTGTCTTAATGCAGTACTTGGATGAACATTTAGCACCTAGAAAAAGTATACATGGTGTTTTAGTGGAAATTTATGGTATGGGTGTGTTGATTATGGGCAATTCAGGTGTAGGTAAGTCAGAAACTGCACTTGATTTAATCAAGCGAGGTCATCGTTTGATTGCTGATGATCGAGTTGATGTTTATCAAAAAGACGATAAAACGGTTGTAGGTGAGGCTCCAGCGATTTTGAAGCATTTGATGGAAATAAGAGGGATTGGTATTATTGATATCATGAGTCTCTTTGGTGCTGGAGCTGTTAAAGAAAAGTCTGAAATTCAATTAGTAATTAATTTACAAAATTGGGATCCTAAAGAAAATTATGATCGTTTGGGTATTGCAGAAAAGTATATCAACATCTTTGATGTTGCAGTTCCTCAATTAACTGTTCCAGTTAAAGTTGGACGTAATTTAGCAATTATTATTGAAGTAGCTGCCATGAACTTTAGAGCAAAAAAGATGGGATATGATGCTAGTGAAAAATTTGAAAGAAATTTGTCAGCTTTAATTGCTGATAATTCTCAGAAATAGAAAAAGGATTAAAGATGAACTTGATAATAAATCCAGTAGCTTTTAGATTAGGATCGATGTCAATTAAATGGTATGGAATATTAATGGCATCAGGAATTGTAATAGCATTATTGATGGCAATAGTTGAAGGAAAGAAGAGGCAGATAATGCCCGAAGATTTTTCCGATTTTCTATTGTGGGGAGTACCAATAGGCTTTGTAGGTGCAAGGCTTTACTATGTTATTTTTAAATGGGACTATTTTGCTCAAAATCCAGGGCAAATATTTGCTATTTGGAATGGTGGAATTGCTATTTATGGCGGGTTATTAACGGGCTTAGTTGTGTTAATTCTATTTTGTAATTCTAGATTTTTACCTCCCTTGTTGATGCTAGATATTATTATTCCAGGCGTTATGGCTGCTCAAATAATTGCTCGTTGGGGTAATTTTATTAATCAAGAAGCACATGGTGCGTGTGTTAGTTTATCCTTTTTACAAAGCTTGCATTTACCAGATTTTATAATTAAGCAAATGTATATAGCAGGTCATTATTATCAGCCAACATACTTATATGAATCGTTTTTCAATTTAATTGGACTAATTATTATTTTGGTCTTACGACATAAAAAGGGTTTGTATAAACGAGGAGAAGTATTTTTTAGTTATTTGATATGGTATTCTGTAGTTCGTTTCTTTGTGGAAGGGATGCGAACAGATAGTTTATATTTAATGAATACCATTAGAATTTCGCAATTAGTAAGTGTTATTTTGTTTATTGTAGCAATTGTGTTATTAATTTATCGTCGCAAATATAAGCATGTCAAGTGGTATTTAGATGGTAGTGGATTAAAATATCCGTATGAGCGTTAATATTATTTTGGATTAATAGATAGAAAGTTGATAGAAATGACAAAAATTAGTGTATTAGGAAATGGTTCGTGGGGCTCTGTATTGGGCTCAATGTTAGCAGATAATGGAAATGATGTTATTTTATTTGGTAATATTGCTGCAGTTAATCAAGAAATCAATGAAAAGCATACTAATGAGCATTATATGAAAAATTGGTCTTTAAATGATAGTGTTAAAGCAACGGATGATTTAGAGCTAGCTTTAAAAGATGCTGAAATTGTGTTATTTGTGTTACCAACCAAAGCAGTCAGGATAGTTGCTAAAAATGTTCGCAAAGTTTTAGATAAATTAGGCACTAAACCGTTGTTAGTTACTGCTACCAAAGGAATAGAACCAGGTAGCAAAAAATTGATTTCTGAAATTCTAACTGAAGAAATTTATCCTAATGATTTAGATAAAATTGTGGCTATCAGTGGACCTAGCCATGCCGAAAATGTTGCTCAAAAAGATTTAACAGCTATTGCTTGTGCATCAACTGATATTAAAAATGCCGAATTAGTTCAAAAATTATTTTCCAATAATTACGTCAGATTTTATACAAATCCAGATTTAATTGGTGTAGAAGTTGCAGGAGCAGTAAAAAATGTTATTGCGATTGCTGCAGGTATATTAGTTGGTAAAAAATTTGGTGATGATGCTAAAGCTGCTTTAATGACACGTGGATTAGCAGAAATTACTCGTTTAGGTGTTAAATGTTTCGGTGCGGATCGACTTACTTTTAGCGGCTTAGCTGGTATTGGTGATTTAATTGTTACTTGTACTTCTTCCAATTCAAGAAATTGGCGTTGTGGTAAGCAATTAGGTGAAGGCAAACCATTACAAGAAATTTTAGATAACATGGGACAAGTTGTTGAAGGTGCGACTACTGTAAAGGCCGTTCATGAATTATGTGAAGCTAATGATGTTGATATGCCAATTAGCGAGGCTATTTATCGTGTTCTTTATGAAAATTCAGATGTTGATCTAGAAATCAAAAAAATGATGGGACGTAGTCCAAAACCTGAAATCAGATTGTAAAATTTTAGGAGTATGAAAATTGATAAAAAAATATGATGTTATCATAATTGGAGCTGGACCTGGTGGCTTGACAGCCGCATTATATGCTTCCCGAGCTAATTTGTCAGTAGCTATAGTTGATAAAGGATTGTATGGCGGTCAAATGAATAATACAGGTGCCATTGATAATTATCCTGGCTTTGCTGATATTACTGGACCGCAATTAAGTGAAAAAATGTATCAAAGTGCAATGAAATTTGGTGCGGAGTATTTCTATGCTGATGTGCAACAAATAATCGTTGAGCAACAGATGAAAAAGGTTATTACAGAAAAAGATGAGTTTCATGCTCCAGCAGTTTTAATTGCTACAGGTGCTGTACATAAACATCTCAACATTCCTGGTGAAGACACATATCAAGGAAGAGGTGTGTCATATTGTGCTGTATGTGATGCTGCTTTTTTCCGAAATGAAGAAATTGCTGTTATTGGTGGCGGAGATTCTGCTATTGAAGAGGGGCTATATTTAGCTCAAACTGCTAAAAAAGTTACAATTATACATCGTCGTAATGAACTGCGTGCTCAACCAGTTCTACAAAAGATGGCATTTGCTAATGATAAGATTGATTTTATCTGGAATGCAAATACGGAAGAAATTTTGGGTGATGGTAGTAGAGTTACGGCAGTGAAGTACTATGATAAAAATGCTGAAGAACATAAGATTTTAAATGTTTCAGGCGTATTTATTTATGTTGGTGTACAAGCTAATAGTATGGCTTTTAGTAATTTAGGGATTTGTGATGAACACGGTTGGATAATTACTGATGATCATATGCAAACTAAAGTAGAAGGTATATTTGCTTTAGGTGATGTACGTCAAAAGGATTTAAGGCAAATTGCTACAGCAGTTGGTGAAGGCAGTATTGCAGGACAAGCTGCTTATCATTATTTACAAACTTTAAAAAATTAAATCGGAGGATAAACATATGGGGGCAAAGGACAGACTAGCTCAATGGTTAGGAAATGAACGCTTAAATTCAGATATGCGTTCAGAACTAATGGAATTAAAAAAAAATTCAGCTTGGGTTGAAGATGCCTTTGGTCAAGATATTAATTTTGGTACGGCAGGGATGCGTGGATTGCTAGAGCCTGGTACTAATCGCATTAACCTTTATACTGTAGGTCGTGTGACGGAAGGCTTAGCTAAACTAATAGAGGAGAATGGTTCTACTGCTATCAAACGTGGGGTTGTTATAGCATATGATTCACGTTATTATTCACGTGAATTTGCAACACATGCTGCACAGATTTTAGGTAATCATGGTATTACAGTCTATTTATTTGACAATTTGCGTCCTACACCGGAATTATCTTTTGCAGTACGCTATCTTAAGACTTTTGCAGGTATTAATATTACAGCATCACATAATGCTAAACAATATAATGGTTATAAAGTTTATGGCGAAGATGGTGCACAGATGTCACCTGATAATGCAGATCGATTATTTGCTTTTGCTCAAAAAGTTACCGATATTTTTTCTGTTACTTGTGCATCTGTTAGCACATTAAGACAAAAAAATATCTTACATATGATAGGTGAAGATGTTGATCAAGCATACCTTAAAGAACTTGCAACCGTAAATCTTAATTCTTGTTTAATTAATAAAAATGCTGATCAAATCAAAATCATATATACACCAATTCATGGTGCTGGTAAGGTTTTGTACGATCGGGCATTTAGACAAGCTGGATTTAAAAATATAATCCCTGTAGTTTCACAATCAATCATTGATCCTGAGTTCCCTACAACAATTAAGCCAAATCCTGAATTTAAGCAATGCTTTGATGAAGGTATTAAGTTAGCTAATGATCTGAAAGCAGATTTGATTATAGCTACAGATCCTGATGCTGATAGAATGGGAGCTTGTGTCCGTACTTCAGATGGAAGTTTTCAAGTCTTAACTGGTAATCAAATTGCAACTTTATTTATTAATTATTTGCTAGTTAATCTTAAAGCAGCTGGTAAATTATCATCTGATTACGAATTAATTACGTCAATTGTTTCTAGTGCCTTACCTTTTAAGATTGCTCAGGATTATGGTATTAAAACTAAGCATGTTTTAACTGGATTTAAGTTCATTGGTGAAGAAATAGATCGAATGAGTACACAGAATGACGGTCATTTCTTGATGGGATTTGAAGAAAGTTATGGTTACTTATTTAAACCCTTTACTCGTGATAAAGATGCGATGCAAGGTGCTTTGATGTTGGCTGAAGTTGCTTGTTATTATGCTTCACATAACAAAACTATTTTTGATGGATTACAAGAAATTTGGAACAAATATGGCTTTGCTTATGAAGTAACTAGTGCACTAGAAATGCCAGGTCTTGGTGGTCAAGAAAAAATGAAGTTGTTGATGGATAAATTGCGAAAAGATCCGATTAAAGAAATAATGGGACAACATGTTACAAAGACACAAGATTTCTTATTACAGACAGAGTCTATTAATGGTCAAATTAGTAAATTGGAAGGCTTTACTCAGTCTAATGTTTTGAAATATTTCTTAGAAGATAATACTTGGCTGGCCTTAAGACCATCAGGTACTGAACCCGTAGTAAAAGTTTATGTCGGAGTTAACAAGGATAATTTTTCTAATGCTAAACAGGCAGCAGAAGATTATACAGCAGCTATTGAACATATTTTATTCAAATAATAGAATATATACTTTAAAGTTGGACTTAGGTCCGACTTTTTTTACAGAGGTATTTTAATGATTCGAAAACAAAAAAATAAAAGATTTGAATTAGTATCTAAATTTCAACCAGCGGGAGATCAGAAACAAGCTATTGATCAATTATGTGATAATTTCAAAAAAGGAGTTAAGGAACAAATATTGCATGGAGCCACTGGTACTGGTAAGACTTTTACTATGGCTAATCTTATTGCTAAATTAAATAAACCAACATTAGTTATTTCACATAATAAGACTTTAGTTGGTCAATTATATGGTGAATTTAAACAATTTTTTCCTAATAATGCTGTTGAATATTTTGTTTCTTATTATGATTATTATCAACCAGAAGCGTATGTTCCCAGTTCAGATACATATATTGAAAAAGATTCCGCAATTAATGATGAAATTGATCAATTAAGGCATGCTACAACTTCTGCATTAATGCAAAGAAAAGATGTGATTGTTGTTGCTTCAGTTTCGTGTATTTTTGGGTTAGGTGATCCTAGAGAATATGCTAAAAGTGTCATTTCTTTGTCGGTAGGTGAAGAGTATGAACGAGATCTGCTATTACGAGATTTAGTGAATATTCAGTATGATCGAAATGATTTAGATTTACAACGTGGACATTTTAGAGTACATGGAGATATTGTAGAAATTTTTCCAGCTGGCAATTCAAATAAAGTGTATCGTGTTGAATACTTTGGAGATGAGATTGATCAGATCGTGGAAGCAAATTCTCTGACTGGTGAAATATTAGGAAAATGTGAGCAGATTTCTCTATTTCCAGCTACGCATTTTATGACAGATAGTGAACAAATGAAGCGAGCTATTAATGACATCAAAAAAGAATTATCATTGCAGGTTAAAGCTTTTGACGATAAAGGAAAGTTGTTAGAAGCACAAAGAATAAAGCAACGCACTAATTATGATATTGAAATGATGCAAGAAGTTGGTTATACCAATGGCATTGAAAATTATTCTCGCCATATGGATAATCGCAAAGCAGGTGAACCACCTTATACTTTATTAGATTTCTTTCCAGATGATTTTTTAATTTTAATTGATGAATCACATGCTACAATGCCTGAATTACAAGCTATGTATAATGGTGATCGTAGGCGCAAACAGACTTTAATTGATTATGGCTTTCGTTTGCCTTCAGCTTTGGATAATCGCCCATTAAAATTATTAGAGTTTGAAAAACATGTGCATCAAATTGTTTATGTTTCTGCTACTCCAGGTGATTATGAATTATCCCGTACTGATAAAGTAGTAGAACAAATCATTAGGCCAACTGGATTATTAGATCCTATAGTTGAAGTTCGACCTATTAATGGTCAAATTGATGATTTGATTGCTGAAATCAACATCCGGATCAGACGAAAAGAACGGGTTTTTGTGACTACATTGACCAAAAAAATGTCGGAAGATTTAACTGATTATTTAAAAGAATTGGGTATCAAAGTCCAATATTTGCATTCAGAAATTAAAACTTTGGAACGGATGAAAATAATTCGTGATTTACGTTTAGGCAAGTTTGATGTTTTAGTGGGCATTAATTTGTTGAGAGAAGGCATAGATGTACCGGAAGTATCATTAGTTGCGATTTTAGATGCTGATAAGGAAGGCTTTTTACGTTCTACTAGACCTCTTATTCAGATGATGGGTAGAGCTGCTCGCAATGAAAATGGTAAAGTGATTATGTATGCCGATCATATAACAGATTCGATGCAAGCTGCTATTGATGTAACAGAGCGTCGGCGTCATATTCAAATGCTCTTTAATCAGAAACACCATATTATTCCTAAAACAATTGTTAAGCCAATACGTGATATTATTTCACATACAAAGGATGTCGATCAAAAAGATAAGCATATAAATGATTTTTCTGATTTGAATTTTGATGAATTAAGTGCAAAACAAAAAGAACAAATGATTATTAATTTGACTGAACAGATGAAAATAGCTGCTCAAAAGTTGGATTTTGAGACTGCGGCAACATTAAGGGATGCGATTATTGATTTGAAAAAGTGATCGCTTTAAGAAAGAGAAGACTAGTTGATGAAAAATGATGTAATTGTTATGCATGGAGTACGTGAGCATAATTTAAAAAATATTGATCTAACTATCCCTAAAAATAAACTTGTAGTAGTTACAGGATTATCAGGTTCTGGTAAGAGTTCTCTGGCATTTGATACTCTATATACAGAAGGACGTAGACGTTATGTTGAATCTTTATCAAGTTATGCACGTCAATTTTTAGGTCAAATGGATAAAGCAGATGTTGATAGTATAGAAGGATTAACGCCTGCTATTTCGATTGATCAAAAGACTAGGTCTCATAATCCTCGTTCTACTGTAGGTACAGTTACTGAGATCAATGATTATTTGCGTTTGCTGTGGGCTCGTGTTGGTAAACCAATTTGCCCACATGATGGCACCTTGATAGAGAGTCAAAGCGTTGATCAGATTATTAAACAGATTTTAGCTTTAGCTCCGAAAACTAGGATTCAGATTTTAGCTCCAATTATTCGACAGAAAAAAGGTGAGCATAAAGAGGTTTTTAAACGGATTCAAAGATTGGGATATGTTCGCATTATAGTTGATGGTGTCTTACACGACATTAATGATGAGCTACTTTTGGATAAAAACAAACAGCATTCAATATCTGTAGTTGTGGATCGTTTAATAATTAAAGAACAAATCAAGTCCAGATTGACAGATTCTGTGGAAACCGCTCTGCGTCTTACAGATGGCTATTTGAATGTAGATATTGTAGGCGACAAGTTGATGAAGTTTTCAGAATATTATGCCTGCCCATCTTGTGGATTTACAGTTGGTGAGCTTGAACCTAGATTATTTTCATTTAATGCACCATTTGGTGCTTGCAGTGAATGTGACGGATTAGGGATGAAACTAGCTGTCGATCCAGATTTGGTAATACCTGATCCAGAAAAGTCCTTAAATCAGGGAGCAATTGTTCCTTGGTGTAATTCTAAATATTATACAGATATGTTATTACAGGTAGCGGCGACTTTTAAAATTCCTATGGATCGACCATTTAAAAAATTAACTGAGCGACAAAAAAGAATCATTTTATATGGTGATGATAAAGTAATTAAATTTCATTTGACGGGAGATTTTGGCGTTAATGATGTTGAACAAGCCTTTGAAGGTGTATTGAATAATGTTGATAGACGTTATCATCATCCTATTTCTAAATTTATGCAGGATGTAATGTCTAAATATATGACTGAATTAAAATGTACTAAATGTCAAGGACGACGTCTGAATGAGATTGCTTTATCAGTTAAAATTAATGGCTATGATTTGGCTACAGTTTCTGATTTGGCAATTACGGATGAATTAGCTTTTTTTGAAAGTATAGCGTTATCTGAGCATGATATGATGATTGCTAAGCCGATTCTTAAAGAAGTAAAAGCTCGACTTACATTTTTAATTGATGTTGGTTTAGGATATTTAACTCTTTCTCGTTCTGCTGGCACTTTATCAGGTGGTGAATCACAGCGAATAAGATTAGCTACACAAATAGGTTCTAACTTATCTGGAGTCATGTATATATTGGATGAACCTTCAATTGGTTTACATCAACGTGATAATGCCCGTTTGATTAAGACTATGAAAAAAATGCGTGATTTAGGTAATTCTTTAATCGTGGTTGAACATGATTCTGAAACCATGCAACAAGCTGATTATTTAATTGATATTGGACCTGGTGCAGGTATATATGGTGGAAAAGTAGTTGCAGCAGGTACACCTCAAGAAGTTATGGCTAATCCTGACTCATTAACTGGTCAATATTTATCTGGCAAGAAAAAAATCGCTATACCTGATCATAGGAGAATCCTAAATCATGGTGTTATTAAATTAATTGATGTGAGTGAAAATAACTTAAAACATATTGATGTACAAATCCCTTTAGGTGGCTTAGTTTTGGTTACTGGTGTATCAGGTTCTGGTAAATCGACGCTAGTTAATTTGGTATTAAAGCGGGCTATCTTACAAAAATTAGGGTTGATGACTAAAAAACCAGGTAAGTATAAAAAAATGTTGGGTTGGGATCAAATTGAAAAAGTAATTGATGTTGATCAAAGTCCCATCGGTCGTACACCTCGTAGTAATCCAGCTACTTATACTGGTGTTTTTGATGATATTAGAGCTTTATTTGCCCAAACAAATGCAGCTAAAATGCGTGGATACACGAAAGCACGTTTTTCATTCAATATCAAAGGCGGTCGTTGTGAGGCTTGTCATGGTGACGGAATTATTAAGATAGAAATGAACTTTTTGCCTGATGTGTATGTCCCATGTGAAATTTGCCATGGAACCCGTTACAATTCTGAAACTTTGGAAGTTAAATATCATGAAAAAAATATAGCCGATGTGTTAAAGATGACCATATCTGAAGCTAATGAATTTTTTGCGAATATTCCTAAAATCCAAAGAAAGTTACAAACTATTATGGATGTAGGTTTAGGCTATATTCAATTAGGTCAACCTGCGACTACGCTTTCAGGAGGGGAAGCTCAAAGAATGAAGTTAGCTTCAGAATTACAAAAGACCTCTACTGGTAAAAATCTTTATATATTAGATGAGCCAACGACCGGATTACATGTAGATGATATTAAGCATTTAGTTCTTGTATTACAAAGATTAGTTGATGAAGGCAATAGCGTATTAATCATTGAACATAATTTAGATGTGATTAAATGTGCAGATTGGATTATTGATCTAGGACCTGAAGGCGGAGCAGCTGGTGGTGAAATTGTTGCTCAAGGAACACCTGAAGATGTTGCAAAGGTTGAAAAAAGTTATACGGGACAATATCTTAAACCAATATTGAATCAAAATTTATGATAAATGTTCTATGATATAATTTATATCATCAGGAGGAAGGAATGTTAGGGTATGAATGTGCGAAAGAAACAATTATTAATTGTTACAGGAATGAGCGGTGCAGGTAAAACTGTCACTGTTAAATCTTTAGAAGATTTGGGCTATTTCGTAGTAGATAACTTACCGCCAGAATTATTGAGTAGCTTTTGGGAGTTAATTAATTCTTCAAATGATTTTGATAAAGTAGCGGTAGTAATCGACTTGCGTGTTAAGAGTTTTTACAAAGATTTAGTGGTTGAAATTAATTCGTTAGAAGATAATAGTAAAGCACATGCAACCATTCTATTTTTGGATGCATCTGATGATGTTTTAGTTTCTAGATATAAGGAAACTCGTAGATTGCCACCTTTAGCTCAATCTGGTCGCTTATTAGATGGCATAAAAAAAGAACGTGAGGCTTTAGAGAGTATAAAAAATCTGTCTAATTATATTATTGATACCTCTAAATTAACAGCTAAGGACTTGAAAGAACAATTAGTCAAAAAATTTAGTGATGATCAAACACACGTTTTTTCGATTGAAGTGATGAGCTTTGGCTTTAAATATGGTATTCCCATCGATGCTGATATTGTTATTGATGTAAGATTTCTTCCTAATCCATTCTATATCCCGCAATTAAAACCTTTTACTGGTCTTGATCGGAAGGTTTTTGATTATGTAATGGAGAAAGAACAAACACAGATTTTTTATCATAAATTCTTAGATATGTTATTTACTGCTATTCCAGGATATATTGAAGAGGGAAAGGAAAAATTAACGATTGCTGTAGGCTGTACAGGTGGTCAACACCGTAGCGTTTCAATCGCTATTCAACTAGCTAAGGATTTATCCAAAAAGTATCCAGTTGATATATCACATCGTGAAATTAGTCGTTATATTAGAAAATAGTTAGGTATAAAAATGTCTTTTGGCGAAAATAAAATAGTTAAGGTTATTAAAGCTCGACGTCCTAAAATTGTTGTGATTGGTGGCGGAACGGGATTACCTGTAATTTTAAGTGCGTTAAAGCAACAAAATGCTGAAATCACAGCTATTGTTACTGTAGCAGATGATGGTGGCTCTTCTGGCGTAATTAGAGATTATATCAATGTTGTTCCACCAGGTGATATTAGAAATGTTTTAGTTGCTTTATCTGATATATCTCAGGAAGAAAAGGAAATTTTTCAATATCGTTTCAGTAGTGATGATTCTTTTTTTGCTGGTCACGCAATTGGTAATTTGATTATTGCAGCATTAAGTGAGATGCAAGGAAATATATTTGATGCAGTGCAATCACTATCTAGAATGATGCATGTTGACGGTAGAATTTTTCCTGCTTCCAACGAACCCTTAACTTTAAATGCTGAATTTATGGACGGAACGACTGAAAAGGGTGAAACTGAAATCACTTCACAGCACAAAAAGATTAAACGTGTCTGGGTTACGGGAGCTAAAAATAATGCTCGACCTGAGGCAGTTTTGCCAGTGTTAGCAGCCATTATGCAAGCTGATGCGGTTGTTTTAGGGCCGGGAAGTTTGTTTACATCAATTTTGCCAAATTTGATGATTGATGATTTAGGTGAGGCTATTAGACAAACCAAGGCTGAGGTAATTTATATCTGCAACATTATGACGCAACGAGGCGAAACTGATAATATGACCTCGGCTGAGCATGTAGCTATTATTAATCGTCACTTAGGTGGTAATTATATAGATACTGCTTTAGTTAATAGTGCTGCAATTGATATGACAAAGTTCAATCCCGCAGATTATGATGAATATTTACGACCAGTTGAAAATGACTTCAAAGGCTTAAGAAAGCAGAATTGTCGAGTAATTACAGCTGATTTTATTAATCAACATAGCGGATTAGTTTTTCATGATGGTAAAAAAATTGCCACGGAAATATTAAATTTAGCCTTAGAAGCTTATGCAAGAAGAAAACAGGAGAAATGATGGGATCTTATGCTAGTGAAGTAAAGAAAGAATTAACGGGGTTGTCTGTGCATCCAGAGCATGCAAAGGCAGAATTGTCTGCTTTTTTACGAATGAATGGTGTCTTAAATTTAAATCAACATCATTTAAGTTTAAATATTGTGACTGAAAACCCTGCTATTGCTAGAAGAATTTTCTCATTAATTAAAATAGCTTATGGGATTGAACCAGCATTGATAGTTTCTAAAAAAATGAAATTGAAGAAAAATTATCAATATCTAGTAAGATTGCAAAATAATGTTAAATTTGTGTTGCACGATTTAGATATTATTGATGAATCATTTGGTGTTTTAACAGGTATTCCTTCCAAAATTCAACAATCTGAACAATTGGCTATGTCATATTTGCGTGGTGCATTTTTAGCAGCTGGTAGCATTAATAATCCGGAAACAAGTCGCTATCATCTGGAAATTTATTCACTATATCAACTTCATAATGATGATTTAATGAATTTGATGAATAAATATTTTTACCTTAATGCCAAGCAAACTAAACGACGTAGTGGTTATATCGTATATTTAAAAGAAGCTGAAAAGATAGGAGATTTTCTGCATATTATAGGTGCAGTTAATGCAATGTTAGCTTTTGAAGATTTACGTATTATGCGTGATATGCGAAATTCTGTTAATCGTTTGGTTAATTGTGATACTGCTAATATGAAAAAAACAGCTTCTGCTGCAGCTAAGCAGGTTGAAGAAATTAAATTGATTGATAAGAAGATTGGCTTAGATAAACTACCAGAGAAATTGGCTATTTTAGCGAAGTTTAGATTGCAAAATCCAGAACTAACCTTAAAAGAGGTAGCAGATAAAGTTCCTGATGGTCCGATATCCAAATCAGGTATTAATCATCGATTTCAAAAAATCAAAAAAATAGCACAAAATTTAGGGGAAAAACATGAATGATGAATTTCATAACGTATTATCTGCCGACATACAACTGAATAAAGAGGACTATTTAAAATATGATTTGGAAAAAATCAACGATCGGGCATTAGCTGTTCGTGATATTTTAAAATCTGGCGGTATTTCAAAAAATAATCAGAAGATGCAACAGAATCTAATTTTAGCCTATTGTGTTCTAGCAAAATTGGGAATTACGTCGTATTCTATTAGAAAATTGTCGGCAGAAGAAATGAGCGTTTTTCAAATGGCTACTTATAAAGCTGTTACTGCTGCTAGTGCTTTAACCGGATATATTTCACTATTGCATCCGATGGTTTCCGTTAATTATGCAACTCTAGCTACCGATGCTAATTTGCGACTAGGAATCGGTTGGTGGTTTTTTGATCCGATCTTAGACAATGTTGAGCGTGGGACCTTATTATTACATGAGGTTATGCATACGGTTTTAGGTCATTATGAGTTGAAAAATTTAGATATGCAACTAGTTAATACAGCTGGGGATGCAATTATTAATCAGGAAATTGAATTTGGTGATCATGAAGTTATGCACTTACCGCAAAATGAAGATAAATCTGATTTTATAGTTTTTCCTCGAACAATTATTACTCAAAAGTATCCCAAAGGTATGCCAAATAACCAATCTTTTGAAACTTATTATCATGCATTAGAAGAAGAAAGAAAAAAAACGCCAGTTCCAGATCAAAGTAGTGATATTTGTAATTCTATGTCTAGTCAAGAAGAATCTGAATTTGATAAACAAAATGTTGAAAAAGCTGGCGAGATAGAAAAAGAATTAGCACGAAACGAAGCATTGCATAAGGCACTTGATCAGGAAAATAAAACGGTTGGTCGTAATGGTTCTGCTTTTAATTCATTTATTTTAAAAGCTTTGCGACCAGCCAAAATTTCTTGGCAAAAATGTTTAAAGAATATTATAGCTAAACATTGCAATACTGTGATCGAAGGTAATATGGATTATTCATATCGCCGTCCATCTAGAAGAAATTTTAGTAATATTTTTATTAGACCCGGCACTATATCTTATTTACCGAAGATTTTAATTGGTTGTGATTCTTCAGGATCAATGGATGAGGTTGATTATCGTCGATTGATGTCGGAAATCAAAGAAATATGTAAGACTGTTCAACATGAAAAAATTAGTTTTGTTACTATTGATACTAAAATAACGACTAAACAAGTTGTCCATAAAGTACAAGATATAGTATTAGGAGCTGGCGGAGGTACATGTATGGAAAAATTTTATGAGTATATTCATCAGCTAAAAGCCAGTGAAAAACCAGATTTATCAATTTTATGTACAGATGGATACCTTGGTGGCGTTAAAGAATGGACATTATTGTTAAATAGTATTGACAAAAATATTATTAATATAATTTTGATTACTGATAGGCAAGGTTATGATTCATTTATCAACTTATATGGTTGTAATACGCCTGTTAAAAATACTACTATTATATCAATATATTAATCGGAGGAATATGAGATGCTTAACAAGAAATTTTATCCTTATATTGCCCAAGGTGCTAATGCTAAGCAAATGTTTAATATTATGCAAGCTTGTATCAGAGCTGGTGTACCTTTTGGTCTTGTTGGAAATCCAGGTGTAGGTAAAACTGCTACCATAGAGGCAATGGCCAAAACGTTAGGTCGTGACTTAATAAACTTGTCTTTGTCTACGATGCTACCTGAAGACATCGCAGGATTACCATTTCCTACCAAAATAGATATTGGAAGTGATAAAAATGAACAGATGGTAGATGCTGCTTGTTATGCAATGCCAGTGTGGCAGCAGAGATTATTGCATAATTCGAATGCTATTTTATTTTTAGATGAGTTTTCTACAGCTATTCCGACTACTCAACATGCTTTTTTGCAATTAGTTCAAAATAGACGACTTCCAGGATCAGATTTACCATTTTCTAAAAATGTAGCGATTATTATTGCAATGAATCCAGCAGATCAAGCGGGGGGCTCATCGTTAGATCTGCCAATTGCTAATCGTTTTGCGTGGTTTACTTTTAATCCAGATTTTAATGATTGGGCTACTGGATTTAAACAAAGATGGCAGTCTGAAGAGTTAATGTCAGTTCCAAGTTTTTGCACTGAGGAAAAAATCTTAATGGCACGCAATAAAAAAATTCGTTCTACGATTATTGACTATTTAGATTCTGAAAAAGGTGCACACCAGGTAACGATTGTACCATCTGGTATGGAAAATCCCATAAGTAGTGTAGTTAGAAGAGATGATCCAGCTGAAATGGAAGTTTTTCGTTTAGCATTTCCGTCAGCACGTTCGTGGGATAATTTAGCTGAGATTATGACTTATATTGATGAAAAAGACTTTGGAACCATTCAAGTAGTGATTAATGGAACAATAGGTTCTAATCAAGGTATAGCTTTTTATAAATATTATGTTGATAATTTGAAGAGATTAAATATTGATGCAATTTTAAAGGATCCAAAAAGTGTTGATTGGAAACATATTAGTATTGATGAATCGGCTGGAATTTTTCGGGCATTGATAGAAGAGGCAGCTAATGGTAGGTTAGATCAGGTATTAGAAGTATTCATTAGTATTAAAATTGTTGGAGCTGAGAATTTATTATCTGGTAATCGTCTGCAAGATATTTATAAGGCTGAATATTTGAATAAATTACCACTAGCTACTAGAAAAAAAGTCAAGCAGCGATATCTTGAATATTTTGGTGATTTTTTAACTAAAATTGCTAATAATAATAGCGGTAACTAGCAAAATCTTCATGATTGACATTTCATTTAGATGTGTCAGATATTTATATCGAAAAAAGCATATTTCGTTTAATGCGAAATATGCTTTTTATTTTGCTTTTAATTATTCTTATTAACTAAAATTTCGTCAATCAAGCCGTAGTCTTTGGCTTCTTGAGCTGTTAAGTACTTATCACGTTCAGTATCAGCTTGAATCTTTTCAAGTGGTTGACCAGTAGTTTCGTGCAAAATACTATTGATCTTTTCACGACTCTTAAGAATTTCATTAGCGGCAATTTGAATATCGGTTTGTTGACCTTGGGCACCACCTAAAGGCTGGTGAATCAAAACAGTAGAGTTTGGTAAAGCAAAACGTTTACCTTTAGTGCCTGCTGTCAATAAGATTGAAGCCATGGATGCAGCCATACCAATAGCAATAGTTGATACATCTGATTTAATGAAATTCATTGTATCCATAATAGCTAGACCTGATGTAATTACGCCACCAGGTGAATTTATATATAATGAAATATCTTTAGTATTGTCTTGAGCGTCCAAAAATAGCAATTGGGCAATGATTGAATTGGCCATCGTGTCATTTATTTCACCACTCAACATAATAACTCTGTCTTTTAATAGTCTTGAATAAATATCGTAAGCACGTTCGCCACGTGCGGTTTGTTCAATAACTGTAGGTACGAGCATAATCTACCTCCTTTATAAAATTAGCAGTCATATATATACGCTGCTAATTAAAACACAATTATGCCTGTAGGTCAAATTTTTGTCTCTATTTTACCTTAAATTATCAGATAAAATAAGTCATACAATATTTTTTTACTTACAAACTAATAGATTAAGAGAGTTAATTAATTTTAAGATAAAAAAAGCACTAGCTTCGTCACTAATGCAATTAATATGCACTCCCCGGGAGTCGAACCCGGATTTTAAGAACCGGAATCTTAAGTGATATCCATTACACTAAGAGTGCCTCAACAAACCTATTCTAACAAACAATTTTTAAAGTATAAATAAAAAAATAAAAAATATGTAGTTTACTTGAATAAAAAAATACTAATTGGTATACTATAGGTGTCGAAAAGAGAAATGTCGGGGTATTATTGTGAATAATTGATGTTTCTCTAATATTTTTAATGTTATTGGGTCGCTAAACGTCACTGAATGGGACAAACTGTGACCCACACAAAGGGAGCAAGCATGGACTCGGATTTAACCTTGTTACAAAGCTTAGTTCCTGATGTTTTTAAAATAATTCGACAGCGTTTTCTTGTCTTAGAACAGATATCGTTGTTAGCCCCAGTGGGACGAAGAGTTGTTGCAAAAAAATTGGGATTGAGTGAGAGAAATATTCGAACAGAAACTGATTATTTGAAACAACTACACTTAATTGAGATTAACAGTTCTGGTATGGTTCTGACAGAAAAAGGCGAGATAACTTTAAAAGAGTTGGCACCGCTGATTGATAGGATATTTAATGCTAGTAAGACTGAATTACAGCTTGCTAGCAAGCTGGGAATTGATCGGGTGATTATTGTTCCTGGTAATGCAGATTTGCAAGATCGCGTTTGGGCTTTGATGGGTGAACAACTTAGTGCAGCTTTAGACTTGCTTTTACCTTTAGGTAAGGATATTATAACAGTGTCTGGTGGTAAAACAGTTGCTAATGTTACTAAACATCTAAGCAAGCGGTTAAGTAGATATCGTGATATTTTATTTGTACCAGGAAGGGGAGCTTTGGGCGATGATGTGGAACTACAAAGTAACACAATTGCTCAGGCTGTAGCTTCCAAAGTTGGTGGTCGATTTTCAGGTTTGTATTTACCAGAAAATCTTCCTAGTGAAGCTATCAATGCTTTGATGCAAGATCCCATGATTTCTAATACTTTCACTAGTATTTACAATAGTGATGCGGTGATTCATGGTATAGGATTAGCGGATAATATGGCACGTAAGCGTGGTTTTGATGCGTTTACCCGTTCCAAATTAATGGATAAAGGTGCCGTGGCCGAATGTTTCGGGTATTTCTTCGACCATAATGGTCATTTAGTTGATCGTGTGCCGCGAGTTGGTTTTCAACTTGAAGTTTTAGATAAAATACCCCATGTTTTTGCTTTAGCAGCTGGTGAATTGAAAGCTCCGGCAATTATTGCATACATGCATCATGCTCCCAAGCAAACGTGGTTAATAACCGATGAGGGAGCCTCAAATAAGGTTTTAAGGGAGAATTGAGTTCTCGTTTAAAATAAATTGTTACTACATAGTTTCCTAAGGAGGAATAACCAATTATGACAGTTAAAATTGGTATTAACGGTTTCGGCCGTATTGGTCGTTTAGCATTTCGTCGTATTATGGAATTAGGCGAAAAGTCAAAGGATATTGAAGTTGTTGCAATCAATGACTTAACTACTCCAGCACTTTTAGCTCACTTACTTAAGTATGACTCAACTCATGGTACTTTTAACCACGAAGTTTCAGCAACTGAAGACAGCATTGTTGTTGATGGTAAGAAATACCGTGTTTATGCAGAACCACAAGCACAAAACATTCCATGGGTTAAAAACGATGGTGTTGACTTTGTTCTTGAATGTACTGGTTTCTACACAAGCAAGGCTAAATCAGAAGCTCACCTTAAGGCTGGTGCAAAGAGAGTTTTAATTTCTGCACCTGCAGGTAGCGATCTTAAGACTGTTGTTTACGGTGTAAACGAAGGTACTTTAACTGCTGATGACAAGATTGTTTCAGCAGGTTCATGTACTACTAACTCATTAGCACCAATGGTTAATGCTTTGAACAAAGAATTCGGCATTGAAGTTGGTACTATGACTACTATCCACGCATTTACTTCAACTCAAATGATCTTAGACGGACCAGTTCGTGGCGGTAACTTCCGTGCTGCACGTACTGCTTCTGCTAACATCATTCCACATTCAACAGGTGCTGCAAAGGCTATTGGTCTTGTAATTCCTGACTTGAACGGTAAGTTGAATGGTCATGCACAACGTGTACCAGTTGTAGATGGTTCCGTAACTGAATTAGTTTCAATCTTGAGCAAAGAAGTTACTGCAGATGAAATTAACGAAGCTATGAAGAAATATGAAACTCCTTCATTTGCTTACAACGATGACGAAATCGTTTCAAGCGATGTTTTAGGTATGACTGCTGGTTCAATTTTTGACCCAACTCAAACTATGGTAACCACTGCAGGTGACAAGCAATTAGTTAAGACTGTTGCTTGGTACGACAATGAATACAGTTTCACTTGCCAAATGGTTCGTACTTTGTTGAAATTTGCTACTCTTTAATCAATAGTTAATACTGATTTTTGTAGTGAAGAAGGCGGAGGGAGATTCTCCTTCCGCCTTTTTTCAGGGAAGTAAGTATCTTACTTTGTTATGGAGGTTTAATATTAAATGGCTAAATTAATTGTTTCAGATCTTAAAGATCTTGAAGGTAAAAAAGTTTTAGTTCGTGTTGACTTCAACGTACCAATTAAAAATGGTGTTATTAGCGATGATAATCGTATTGTTGCTGCATTACCAACTATCAAGTACATTATCGAACACGGTGGAAAAGCTATCTTATTAAGTCACTTGGGTCGTGTAAAGAGTGATGCTGATAAAAAAGAATTAACTTTAAAACCTGTTGCAGAGCGTTTGAGTGAATTATTAGAAAAGCCTGTAACTTTTGTACCTGAAAATGAGGGTAAAGAAGTTGAAGATGCTGTAGCAGCTATGAAGAATGGCGAAGTTATAGTTCTTGAAAACACAAGATTCCAAGATATTGATAATGATTTTGGTAAACGTGAATCTAAAAATGATCCAACTCTTGGTGAGTACTGGGCAAGCTTAGGTGATGTTTATGTTAATGATGCATTTGGTACAGCACATAGAAGCCATGCATCTAATACTGGTATTGCTACTGCAATGAAAGCTGCTGGTAAATTAGCAGCAGCTGGTTACTTGATGGAAAAAGAAATTAAATTCTTAGGTAACGCAGTTTCTAACCCTGTACATCCATTTGTAACTATCTTAGGTGGTGCAAAAGTTTCTGATAAGATTGGTGTTATTACTAACTTAATTCCTAAGTCTGATCACATCTTAATTGGTGGTGGTATGGCTTACACCTTCTTAGCAGCACAAGGACACAAGATTGGTAAATCATTGTTTGAAGAAGATAAAGTTGAATTAGCAAAAGAACTTTTGGCTAAAGCAGGTGACAAGATTGTATTGCCTGTAGACCATGTTGCTGCAACTGAATTTTCAAATGATGCAACTCATGAAGTTGTTGATATTGATATTCCTGATAATGAAATGGGTCTTGATATCGGTCCTAAGACTGTTGAAAAATTCAAAGAAATCTTAAAAGATGCTAAGACTGTAGTTTGGAACGGACCTATGGGCTGTTTTGAAATGCCAAACTACGCAGAAGGTACTTTAGAAGTTGGTCGTGCTTTAGCAAACTTAACTGACGCTATTACTATTATCGGTGGTGGTGACTCTACTGCTGCTGCTAAGCAATTAGGCATTGCACCTAAGATTACCCACATTTCTACTGGTGGTGGTGCATCACTTAATTACTTAGAAGGTAAAGAATTACCTGGTATTGCATGTATTTCAGATAAGTAAGAAAGGATCTAATTTTTATGCGTACACCAATTATTGCGGGTAACTGGAAATTACATATGAATCCAGAACAAACAACTGAATTTGTTAATGCTGTAAAGAATCATTTACCTGAATCATCAAAAGTAGAAGCAGTTATTGCAGCACCAGCATTGGATGTTGATGCTTTAAGAAAAGCAGCTGCAGGTAGCAATTTACATACTAGTGCAGAAAATTGTTACTTTGAAGCAGAAGGTGCTTTTACTGGTGAGAATTCTCCATTAGTATTAAAGGAAATGGGTATCAATTATTGTATTATTGGTCACTCTGAAAGAAGAGGCTATTTCCACGAAACTGATGAAGATATCAATAAAAAAGCTAAGGCTTTATTAGAGCACGGTGTTACACCAATTATTTGTTGTGGTGAATCATTAGAGACTCGTGAAGCTAACAAGCAAGAAGAATGGGTTGTTTCCCAAATTAAAGCTGCCTTGGAAGGCTTAACTGCTGAACAAGTAAGTTCATTAGTTATTGCATATGAGCCTATTTGGGCAATTGGTACTGGTAAGACAGCTTCATCCGATCAAGCAGAAGAAATGTGTAAGACAATTCGCGAAACTGTTAAAGATTTGTATGATGAAGCAACTAGTGACAACATCCGTATTCAATATGGTGGATCTGTAAAGCCTGCTAATGTTAAAGAATTAATGGCTAAACCTAATATTGATGGTGGTTTAGTAGGTGGTGCCTCATTAGATCCTGAATCATTTTTAGCTTTGGTAAATTACCAAGATTAATTTCAAGATAACAATTTATTTTAAAAACATATATATAAAGGAGAAATTCCATGTCTGTAATTACTGATATTCACGCACGCGAAGTTTTAGATTCCCGTGGTAACCCAACTATTGAAGCTGAAGTTTATACTGAAGTCGGTGGCTTCGGTCGTGCAATTGTTCCATCAGGTGCATCAACTGGTGAACATGAGGCTGTTGAATTACGTGATGGTGATAAATCACGTTTTAATGGTACTGGTGTTTTAACTGCTGTTGAAAATGTAAATGGTGAAATTGCAAAGGCAATTATTGGCTTAGATGTAACTGATCAACGTTTAATTGATCAAACTATGATTGATTTAGATGGTACTCCTAACAAAGGACGCTTAGGTGCTAATGCAATCTTGGCCGTATCATTAGCAAGTGCACGTGCTGCAGCTGATGAATTAGGCTTGCCATTATATGAATACTTAGGTGGTCCTAATGCACATGTTTTACCAACACCAATGATGAATGTTATTAATGGTGGTAAGCATGCTGATAATAATGTTGATATTCAAGAATTTATGATTATGCCAGTTGGTGCAAAATCATTGCATGAAGCTGTACGTATGGGTGCAGAAACTTTCCATACTTTGAAGAAAATCTTAAAAGAGCGTGGTGAGTTTACAGGTGTTGGTGATGAAGGTGGTTTTGCACCAAACCTTAAGAATAATGAGGAACCATTTGAAATTTTAGTTGAAGCTATTCAACGTGCAGGCTATAAGCCAGGCGAAGATATTGCTATCGCATTTGATGCAGCAGCTTCTGAATTTTATAATAAAGAAACTAAGAAATATGTTACTGTAGCAGATGGTCGTGAATACACAGCTGAAGAATGGACTTCATTAATTGAAGATTTAGTTGACAAATATCCTGTTATTTCCCTTGAAGACCCACTAGATGAAAATGATTGGGAAGGTTGGAAGACATTTACTGATCGTTTGAGTGGTAAAGTGCAAATCGTTGGTGATGATTTATTCGTAACTAATACTAACTATTTGAAGAAGGGTATTCAAAAGGGAGTAGCTAATTCTATTTTAATTAAAGTTAACCAAATTGGTACTTTAACTGAAACTTTTGAAGCTATCGAAATGGCTAAAGAAGCTGGATATACTGCTATCGTTTCCCACCGTTCAGGTGAAACCGAAGATACTACAATTGCAGACTTGGTTGTAGCAACTAATGCAGGTCAAATTAAGACAGGTTCTATGTCTAGAACTGACCGTATTGCTAAGTACAACCAATTAATGAGAATTGAAGAAGCTTTAGGTTCTACAGCTGAATATAAAGGTATCCACAGTTTTTACAACTTACATAAACAATTCTAATTGATGTTAATTGTTATTAAAAAGACTTCTAATTGAAGTCTTTTTCTTTAGCATTTGTTTATTTTTTATGGTAAAATTAGTTCAGTGATTAATTTTTTTAGGCAATGGAGGCAACGCTTTGTATAACTTAGTCATGACGTTAATCATCATCGTTAGTTTTTTAATTATTATAGCAACGTTGATGCAGCCACAAAAGCAACAAGATGCCTTAAATGCACTATCTGGTGGTGCCGTATTTAGTGGACAAACTAAGAAACGTGGCTTTGAGGCATTAATGGAAAAGATAACAGGCGTATTGCTTGTGATATTCTTTGTTTTAGCCATAATTTTGGTTAAATTATCTTCAAAGTAATTTAAGGCTTCCGATTAATCGGAGCTTTTTTATTTATCCCATAATATAGAAAAAATGAGGTGTATTAATAGTGCCACAAGATGAACGTGTATTAGCAAGTATTTATGAAGTATTTAGACACAATTCACAAAAATCTTATACGATAGATAAATTGGATCGAGAATTGCATAATAAATTACATTATAAATTTACAGAATTGGTTAGAGGAGTAACCTTCTTAGAACATGAAAAGAAAATTATTACTGATGGTTTAGGAAAATATCAACTTAATCGATTAGATACCATTGTTGAAGGAACATTTAGAGCTAATGATAAGGGCTTTGGATTCATTAGATACGATGAAGTGGCTGATGATATCTTTGTAGATAAAACTAATACTTCATTTGCAATTGATGGTGATACTGTTAAAGCTAAAATTATTGCAGATGCTAACCCATGGAATGGTAAAGGACCTGAAGGACAAGTTGTTGAAATTATTGAGCGTGGTTTTGAAAATTTAGTTGGTGAATTTATTCCTTTTTCTGATCAACAGGTAGCGACAACGAATTATCTGGGATATGTAATAAGTGAAAATAAAAAACTAAAAAAATATAAAATATATATTTTGAAGGATGGGTTAACGCCCCAATTAGGTGATATTGTCCAAGTATCATTAAAAACTTATCCATCTGAAGAGTCTCCAGAGGATATGACAGCTGTAGTAATTAAGGTTATTGGAAATAAAAATGATCCAGGCGTTGATATAATGGCTATTGTTGCAGATCATGATGTTAAAACGGAATGGTCTGATGAAGCCTTAGAACAAGCTAACCAGATACCTGATCATGTAACAGCTGCAGATAAGTCAGGAAGAGAGGATATTACTCAACAAGCTGCAGTAACTATTGATGGCGATGATTCAAAAGACTTTGATGATGCGGTAGTTTTATGGAAGCTTGACAATGGTAATTATCATTTAGGTGTCCACATTGCTGATGTGGCACATTATGTTACTGAAGGTTCACCATTAGATATTGAGGCATTTACTAGAGGAAATAGTACATATTTAGTTGATCGTGTCATTCCTATGTTACCTTTTAGATTATCTAATGGTATATGTTCGTTAAATGAAGGTGTTGAACGTTTAGTTTTATCATGTGATATGGAAATTACTCCTACTGGTGAACGAGTAAATTATAGTATTCATCCATCAGTGATGAAATCACATGGGCGATTAACATATAGTAAAGTAAATCGTGCTTTAGCTGGTGATCATTTAGATGAACTTGAAGAAAAATATCGTACTTTGCGTCCAATGCTGGTCGAAATGGCTAAGTTGCATGATATTTTATATCAAAAGAGACACAAACGTGGAGCTATTGATTTTGAAGAACCTGAAGCAAAAATTATTGTTGATAAAATGGGCAAGCCGATTGATATCGTTTTACACGAACGAGGCACTGCTGAAAAGATGGTAGAGTCCTTTATGTTATTGGCGAATGAAACTGTTGCAGAGGAATATTTTAGACGTCATGTTCCATTTTTATATCGAGTTCATGAAACACCAGACGAAGAAAAAATGAAAACATTTTTTGAGTTTGTGAGTGCATTTGGCTTAAATGTAAAAGCTGATCCGCATGACGTCAAACCTAGCGATTTGCAACAGATTGTAACCAAAACTGCAGGTACTACTGAAGAAGCGGTTGTTCAAATGATGATGTTACGCAGTTTAAGACAAGCTCATTATTCTGCAGAGCCTTTAGGTCACTTTGGCTTAGCTGCACAATATTATACTCATTTTACTTCACCAATTAGACGTTATTCAGATTTGATAGTGCATCGGATGATTCATGAATATGGAGTTGGAAAACCTGCTACAGAATTACAAAAGCATTTTCAAGGTAAGTTGGATGAAATTGCAGAGCAAACATCAGTGCAAGAACGTCGCTCCATAGATACGGAACGTAGTGTCAATGATCTGAAGATGACAGAATATATGGCCAACCAAGTAGGTGAACATTTTGATGCTATCATTTCTTCTGTAACTAGTTTTGGTATGTTTATTCAATTACCTAATACAGTGGAAGGCTTGATTCATATTTCCAATTTAACGGATGATTTCTATCGCTTTGATGAAAAATCGCTAACTTTAACTGGTCGTGGTAAGCATCATCAATTTAAAGTGGGGATGCCAATTAAAGTAAAATTGATTAATGCAGATGTTGCCCAGCATCAGATTGATTTTGAAATTTATGATCCTAATACACCTAAAATTAAAAATAACGACCATAATCAAACCAAAACACCTTATCGCCAGCGTACATCGCAAAATAATCGACCATATCGTAAACGTAATAGGCAGAGATAACTATGAAGAAAAAGGAAAATGATGCATTAGCTACTAATAAAAAAGCTAGTTATGATTATTTTATTAAGGAAACTTTTGAAGCAGGAATTGCTTTGACAGGAACAGAAATCAAATCGGTTCGTGCCAGAAGGATTAATCTTAAAGATGGATATGTGCAGACTTATCGTGGTTCTGCTTTTTTAGAAAATGTGCATATTAGTGAATATAAACAAGGGAATATTTATAATCATGATCCCTTAAGAAGTAGAAGATTGTTGTTACACAAAAAAGAGATAAATCATTTGCAAATTATTCAAGCACAACAAGGTATGACTATTATTCCTTTAAAAGTTTATCTGAAACATGGTTATGCTAAGGTCTTAATAGGTGTTGGTCAGGGTAAAAAGCAATATGATAAAAGAGAGACAATTAAACGTCGTGATCAAGATCGTGAGTTAAAAAGCAAATATAAGATTAGATAAAAGATTAGTACACACTAATCTTTTTTTGTGAGCAAATTGTTTAACAAACATATAGGGGTACTGTAGAATAAAAAATGTTGTTATTAACAATTAGATGGGGGACTTTTAATTGAATAAGAAAAATTTGAAGATTCAAAAAATGGTTGTATTAGCCATGTTAATTGCGTTATATATTATCTTTAGTAGATTATTATCACTTAATATTGGTGGTAGTCATAAAATATCATTTACATTTATATGTATTGCCCTTATGGGATGCTTATATTCACCTTATGTTACTGCTATCAGTTGTGCTGGAGCTGATTTTATTGGATGTATGTTATTTCCTAAGTTAACTTATTTCCCCGGTTTTACTTTAACGGCATTTTTAGTTGGATTAGTATTCGGAATAGTATTTTCAAATAAAGTTAACTTCGTGCGGATATTAATAGCTACAGGTTTAACGTGTTTGATTCAATTTTTTGTTAATAGTTTTTGGCTAAAAATTATTTGTCATGTACCATATTCGGTTATGCTGATTAGTCGAATTCCGCAAGAGTGTATTATGGCAGTAGTTATGGTTATTTTGTTATCTGCTCTATTTAAATTGGATATTATCCAAAAAAAGATTAAAATGTGGCACGAACAGTAGATAAATAAGTTATCGATTATCAAGATTAGTTGAAAAACAATCTTGATAATTTTTTTTACAAAAAATATTGACTAACAAAAAGTAAGTTGCTACTATATTTTTAGTTACAAAAAGTTATTACGAATAGTAATTACTAAAAACAAGTTATTACAGGAGAGTTATATGAAAAAACATTTATTCTTATTTTTTACTTTTTTGGCAATCTTTTGTGGATGTTTGACAGGTTGTAGTAAGCAACAAAGTTCTAACAATAAAAAAGTTATTTATACTACTTTCTTTCCAGTTACAGATTTAACTAAGCGAATTGTTGGTAACAAAATGGAAGTTAAGACAATTATCAAAGGTAATGAAGAACCACATTCTTTTGAATTAAAAACTAACGATATGAAAGATATTGCTAAGGCAGATTTAATCATTTATAACGGTGCAGGTATGGAAAACTTTATTCCAGCATTAAAGGATACAGTCAAAAAGAAAAATAAATTTTTGGATTTGTCACAAGGATTAAAATTACTAGAAGCTGGTAAGGGGATAGTAAAAGCTCATGATCGAGTTAATCCGCATACTTGGCTCAGTGTTAAAAATGCTTACGAACAATTAGATACAATTTATCGTAAAGTTGCTTCGATGGATCCAAATAATGAAGCATATTACAAGAAAAATTTAAAAAAAGCACAGTCTGAATTTAAATCTTTGGATAATCAATTTGAAAAAACTGTGGCCAAATTTAAAGGAAAAGATAAATATTTTGTTACATCACATGCTGCTTTTAATTATTTAGCACGTGATTATGGCTTTAAACAAGTTGCTGTTACAGGTATTTCACCTGATGAAGAGCCATCTGCTAAACAATTGAAAAAAATTGCAGATTTCGTTAAAAAACATCATATCAAAACCATCTTTTTTGAAGGTAAAGCTACACCTAAAGTCGCTAAAACCTTAGCTAAAAACACTCATACTAAGACGGACACGATATATACTATGGAAAATCTTACAGATGATGAAGCTGCAATGGGATATTTGAAATTGATGGAATTAAACATGAAAGCGTTGATGAGATCATTTAATGAATAAAGTACTTGATATCGAAAATTTAACTTTCGCTTATGAAGAAAAAAAGATATTAGAAAATTTTTCATGTAGTATTGAACAGGGAAATTTTGTTGCAATTGTTGGTGAAAATGGTGCTGGCAAAAGTACACTTTTAAATTTGATTTTACATAATTTAAAGCCTCTTTCAGGAAAAATCAAAATTTTTGGTGATGATATTGATCAGAAAAATCACTATCAGGATATAGCTTATGTATCGCAAAGTTCAGTTCAAAATTATCGTAATTTTCCAACTACGGTCATAGAAGTTATCTATAATCATCTAAAATTCTTAAAAGTAAAAGAGCCACCTGAAAAATATTTGGACTTAGTTGGCTTAACAGAGCATCAAAACAAGGTATTGTCAGAATTATCAGGGGGACAATTACAAAGAGTTGCATTAGCTGCAGCTATGATAAAAAATGCTTCGCTGATTTTATTGGATGAACCTACTACAGGTATTGACAAGAAATTTTCTAGAGAGTTTTTTGGCTTTTTACAAGAAATTGCTTCTAGCGGTAAGACTATCGTGATAGTAACTCATGCATTAGATGATGCAATTGATTTTATTGATTATGCAATTGAAATTAGAAACGCTAGTGGGCATATTTTGTCACGTAGTGATTTGCAACAATTAGTGGTGAAATGATGTTAGAAATATTTGATTATGAATTTATGCGTCGTGCTTTTATTGTAGGAATGTTTTTGGCGATTATTTTGCCAACAATGGGGTTACCAATTCTATTAAAACGGCTTTCGATGATTGGTGATACATTGGCACATTCATCCTTAGCTGGTGTAGCTATTGGCTTATGTTTTGGATTTGATCCATTACTGGCTTCGATTGCAGCTTGTATTGTTGCTGGATTAGGTATTGAACTGATTCGTAATAAGTTGAAGGCATATCAAGAGATTTCAACAGTTATTATTTTGGCTGCCTCAATTGGATTAGCTGGTGTTTTTATGAGTTTTATTAATAATGCTAATTCAATTAGTGCCTATTTGTTTGGATCAATTGTAACAATTAGTGATTCTGAATTTTATTTAGTCATTGCAGTATCACTTTTTGTAATAGTATGTTCATATCTTTTATACAATACTTTATATTTGTGTGTATTTGATCCTAAAGCTGCCCCTATTTTAGGTATTAATGTTAAATTTATTAATTTTATGGTGACATTTTTAAGTGCAGTAGCAATATCAATTTCTGCTAAAACAATTGGATCATTAATTGTTTCGTCACTGCTTGTTATTCCAGTAGTCAGTGCTATGCAAATTGCTAGAACCTATAAAAAAACATTGCTTTTATCCATTTTATTGTCGGTGGCTTTCGTTTATACAGGATTATTTATATCGTATTTCTTTAATTTAAAGCCCGGTTCAGTAATTGTTTTGATATCGGTTATCTGGTTGATTTTAACAATGATAATAAAGAAAAATTAGGAGTTTGTAATGAATAAAAAAAATAAAAAAAGTCTTGCCAAATTAGGTGTAATTTTAATTTCAGCAACAATATTATCAGCTTGTGGTAATAATCAGGGTGCTAACAAGGCTACGAAAAATATTAATCATTCGTTTGTAACTAAAAAGACTACATATCAAAAAGATAAGACTACTAAAGTTTTAGTAGATTCAGACTCATTTAAAAAGAGTGATATTGTCAAAATTATTAAACATGGTGATCATTGGCATGTCTTTACAGCTGATGGCAAGGAACATATCACATATACAGATCCAAATAAGATGAGTGACTCGACTAGTTTGGAATTGGTTAATGTTGTTACTTTGGCACAACTTAAGAATAAAAAAGTTGTTGCTATTAAGATTCATGGTAATCACTGGCATGTTTTCACAGCTGATGGCAATGAGTATTTAACTTACCAGAATCCAAGCTCGATGTTTCCTCATATTAAGGTTACTAAATATACAGGGCATCATGGATCACGTGGTACAGCGTCAATCACTAAGGCCTTAGCTAAAGATCGTGTTGTTAAAATTTTGCAACACGGTGATCATTTCCATATTTATACTGCAAGTGGTAAGGAATTTATCAGTTATTCAGATCCACGTGGTATGTATCCACATGCAGTCTTTGGTCAATATGTTGGTACACATGGTCAGCATGCAACTCAAAAAGTCACATCTAAACAGCAATTACATCTAGTATCAGTTTTAGGTAAAAAAGTAGCAGATAAGAATCGCATAGTTAAAATTTTACAACATGGTGATCATTATCATATTTATGATGCAGAAGGTAATGAGTCAATTACATATTCAGATCCACGTGCTTTATATCCAAACGCAGTTTTTGGTCAATATGTTGGTACACATGCTGATCATCAACAAGCACAAAATATTGAACAATTACAATTTGTAAATGTTTTAGGGCAAAAAAAAGTAGATAAGAATCGCATAGTTAAAATTTTACAACATGGTGATCATTATCATGTTTATGATGCAGAAGGTAATGAGTCAATCACATATTCAGACCCACGTGCTCTATATCCAGATGCAGTTTTTGGTCAATATGTTGGCACACATGCTGATCATCATTCTGAAAATGATGAACATTCAACACACATTGAAAATAATGAACCTTCAACGCACATTGAAGATAAGCATGATGATAATAAAGATGCCATTGCTAATTTGAAAATCGTTCCTGTTTTAGGTCAAAAAGGGAAGATTGATAGATATGATATTATTAAAATTTTACAACATGAAGATCATTATCATATCTACGATTCGCAGGGTAATGAAGGAATTACTTATACCAATCCACGTGCTTTATATCCAAATGCTAAATTTGGTCAATACGTCGGCACTCACAGTCAGCATAATACTAATGTTGAAATTGATTGGCCAGAAGGTATTGATAAGATAGTTGATCATGGTGATCATTGGCATTTGTATAAAAATGGTCAAGAAATTACTGTAGTGCATGAAAATCCAAAATCGCACTATCCAAATGCTGAATATATTGATGAACGTCCTAAAGATTATTCAAATATTACTGTTGAAAATAATGAGATTTTTACATATGATGAGGTAAAACCTGAAGTTAAAGATGGGTTGCGTGAATTTTTAAAGAAAAAAGATATGCGTGGTATCGTGGATATGGAAGGATTTGGTGATTTAACCAATGAAACACGACCAGTTTATGGCTCTGAAACAGATGAAAATGGCCAACCGATTAAAAAAGACATTTTCTACTTCTGCCATAATGGTGATCATTATCATGCTTTAACCATCAAACAAATTATACAGGCTGCTAAAGCTGGTGAATATGGATCATTTACTGCTCGAGATATTGTAGCTGCAATGAAATGGTCTATTGAAAATAAAGAGAAATTAGTTACCTTTACTGTAAGTAAAAATATTGATGCAGTTAAAAATTATTTGAAACAATATTATCACATTGATGATGAAAACGATATTTCAAGTTTTGGTAATCAGATTGGTATATATGGTATTAAGGCTGACGGTAATCCTGTTTACTTTAATGTAGATGATGATTTTACAGTTGAAAATGGTCAAATAAAATCAATTAAACCTTTACCAGCTAGAGAAGAAAAGACTGATCAAAAATCAGAAGCTGATCCTCAAAAAGAACTTTCAGTTGAAAATGTTAATCCAACTGCTTTAACGAAAGTAACTTTAGATTCTGTCAAAGCATTTTTAATTGAGAAGTATCCAAACAGTGAGGTTTCAGCTATATCTGGTGTATTGTATGTATCAAAAGGTGAAGATGAGGCTCCAATTAAGTTCAAATTGACTGATTTTGCAATCAAAGATAATAAAATTGTCGAGAAAAAATAAAATACTTTCAAAAAAGGTTGACCCAAATTTATTTTATGAGTATAATCAATATCAACTTATTAATTTTATGAAACATACCGAAAAGCAGAGTAAGTTAGTGGATAATTTTAGAGAGTTTCCGTTGTGGTGAAAGGAAGTATTTGAAGCTGACCGAATATGGGCTTGGAATGGTGATAGCGATAGTTAGCTGTCAACGGGTTTGCACACGTTATTAGTGCAAGGTATTTCCGAAAATAATATTTTTGGAGAAACTTGTAGAGATCAAATCTGTGAAGATTTGATGAACCAAAAGGTGGTATCGCGATAAGTCGTCCTTTATCTTTCGATAAAGGACGACTTTTTTGTTTATAAAAATAAATAAGTTGAAAAAATTAGAAGAGGAAGGTAATCCTTATGAAAAACCAAAGAAATATAATTGTAACTGTTGTAGCTGTATTGTTGATAATTGTGGGGTTCTTTACACTAAATCGTAAAGGAAATTCAAGTGAAAAGAATGTCACAATCGGTGTAGTAAGTCAATCCAAACAAGATGAAGCCATTTGGAAAATTATTAGAAAAGATATTAAAGATAAGTATGGTATTAATGTTAAAATCAAAAACTTTACTGACTATACTCAACCAAATAAAGCTCTACAAAATGGAGATATTGATTTAAATGCCTTCCAACACCAGGCATTCCTTGATGCTTGGAATAAGGCAAATAAGGGAACAATTGTTTCTATAGGTAAAACTTTTATAGCTCCAATTAGATTATATTCAAATAAATATAAGAGTATAAAGAAGTTACCTAAGGGTGCAACAATTTCTTTACCTAATGATGCTACTAATGAATCACGTGCATTATTTGTATTGAAAAATGCTGGTTTGATCACTTTTAAAAAGAATTGTTCAAAATTAGCAACTATCAAAGATATTGCAACTAATAAAAAGCAATTTAAGTTAAAAGAAATAGGTGCAGAGCAAACTGCTAGAACATTAAGTGATGTGGATGCAGCTTTTGTTAATAATAATTATGCAATTGCTTCAGGTTTAAAGACAAATTCAGCAATATATACAGAACCTGTTAATAAAGATTCTAAACAATGGATAAATATTATTTGCTCAACTAGAAAGAACAAGAATAATCCACTATTTAAGAAAATTATTAAAGTTTACCAAACTAATAAAGTTAAGCAGCTTTACAAAAAATATTATGGTAATACACAAATTCCTGCATGGGATATTAAGTTATAATTGTTATTAGCTAGAAAACTGTTAAATCATAATCAGCTAATCTAATGTTAAAAGCACAAGATAACGGATTACGTGAAAGTATTCCGTTTTTTATTGGAGGAGTGACAGTTATGGATGAAAAAGGCAAATTACAAGTTTTATGTGATTTAATTAAGATTAACTCTGCTAATGGCAATGAAATTGAGGTGGCAGAATATTTATCAAAATTGTTATCACAACATGGGTTAACAGCCAAAATCGATGCTTTTGGTAATAAACGTGCCAATTTACTATTAGAAGTAGGACAAGGTAAAAAAATTTTAGGATTAACAGGTCATATGGATACAGTGTCATTGGGTGATCTTACTAAATGGAATACTAACCCGCTGGAGCCTACTATTATTGGTAATAAATTATATGGTCGTGGTGCTAGTGATATGAAAAGCGGGTTAGCTGCACAAGCGATTGCATTAATTGAATTATATAATTCAGGGGAATTGCCACAAGGTCGTATTCGCTGGATTGTTACTGCTGGTGAAGAAAATGGAACTCCTGGTGCTAATAGATTTGAAGAACAAGGGATAGCTGATGATTTAGCTGCGTTAATTGTGGGTGAATCTACAGATGGAGATATTATTTTTGCACATTCTGGTAGTTTAAGTTATCGTATCAGCAGTGTTGGATTGTCTGTACATTCGTCAATGCCCGAAAAAGGTAAGAATGCGTTTGATGCTTTAGTAGAATTTTATCGCAGAGAAAAGAATTTATTCGATGATGCACCTTTTGATGAATATTTAGGTTCAGTTAAACATAGTATTACTGTGATGCATGGGGGAGATCAGGTTAATACAATTCCTGATCATGCTGAATTATTAGGTAATGTTAGACCAACTACTGCATTTGGTAATGATAATGTTATTAAAAAACTAAAACAATTAGTGGACCAAGTTAATATCGATTTGGATGCTAAATTACAATTTGAATTAATTTATTCATATTTGCCAATAGAAACTGATCCTCAAAGTAATTTTATTAAGGATGCAATCGAAATATCACAACAATCTTACCAGCAATTTTATCCACAACATCGAAAGGTTAATAAAGATGTTTTTAATGGAGCAACTGATGCTAGTGTTTTCATCAAAAAACATCACAATTTACCAGTATTTATTTATGGACCAGATACATGGCAAGTAGCTCATAAAATTAACGAATATACAACAATACCAAGTTTTTATGCAACAATAGATGCATATAAAAAAATTATTAAACATTTTTTTGCATAAATTGATAAAAATATATAAAAAGTGCTTGACAAATAATTAGGCTGAAATTAGAATTAAAATCATAAATTAATAAATCAAATGCAATGATAAAGAAGAGTAGATTATATTTGTGCTTAAGCGAGTCTCGATTTGGTGTGAGGAGATAGTGCAAATATTGTTGAAAATCACTTTTGAGCACATGTTGACTGAAGACATGCTGGGTACACCCATTATAGTGGAAGCGTATCGCAATATTATTTGCTGTACGTGATAAAAGGTTTTACATAGATGTGTGTAGACAAATCTAGGGTGGTACCGTGCTTTAATTTGCGCCCCTTAATCGATATTGATTGATCGATTGAGGGGCGTTTTTTCATTAGTTTGATATTTTTATTTTTTTGGAGGAATAATATGAAACCTTATAATTCTAGAAAGTTATCATTAAAGGAATATCTGGTTGTTAGCTCGCTACTATTTGGATTATTTTTTGGAGCTGGCAACTTAATTTTCCCATTACATTTGGGTCAATTAGCTGGTGGAAAATGGATTGTGGCTACGATTGGTTTTTTGATTACTGGTGTTTTATTGCCTTTATTATCAGTTTTGGCTATTTCAGTGACAAAATCTGAAGGTGTTTTTGATGTAGGTAAGCCTCTAGGAGTAGGTTTTGCCTTGGTATTTATGGTTTTGATTCATGCTACGATCGGTCCATTGTTTGGTACTCCGCGTACAGCTACTGTATCTTTTACAGTAGGTGTAGAACCTTTTGTAGGCTCAAATAATCATACATTAGCATTATTTATCTTTTCAGTCGTCTTCTTTTTATTGGCTTTTGGTTTCTCATATCATGAAAACCATATCTTAGATAATGTAGGTAAAGTTTTAAATCCCTTATTTTTGGCATTACTATTTATTATGTTTTTAGTTGCCTTTTTACGTCCTTTAGGCAATCCAATGACAGCAGCTGTAACTAAAGATTATGTTAATGCATCATTGATCAATGGTTTTTTGCAAGGCTATAACACTATGGATGCATTAGCTGGTTTAGCTTTTGGTGTTACTGTAGTGACAGCTGTTCGTCAAATGGGTCAAAGAAAAGAAAGTGATGTTTCCAAAGTCGTTGCTAAAGCAGGTTTTGTAGGTATGGCTGCTGTTGCATTTATTTACTTACTATTGATTGTAGCTGGTGCCATGTCATTAGGTCATTTTAAACTATCAGGTGATGGTGGTGTAGCTTTTACACAAATTGTTAATTACTATGGTGGTGCTTTTGGACAAGCAGTTTTAGCAGTATTAATTACTGTAACATGTTTAACAACAGCAGTTGGGTTAGTAGCTGCTTTTGCTCAAGATTTTCACAAACATTTTCCAGCCGTTAGTTATCATACTTGGTTAGCATTAACTACTTTTGCCTCTTTTGTGGTTGCTAATTTTGGATTAGAGCAAATTATAGCATGGTCAACACCAATGTTGATGTTCTTATACCCATTATCGATGGTTTTGATTTTATTATCAGTTTGTTCACCTTTATTTAAACGTAATAGTTATGTATATTTCTTTGTAGTTTTATTTACTGTTGTTCCTGCTTTAGGTGATATGGTGGTAGCCTTTCCAGCAGTAGTTAGCCATAGTGCATTTGGTCTTGCTGTAGCTAAATATCGAGAAATGTTGCCATTAGCAGAATTTGGATTATCATGGGTAGTTCCAGCATTAGTTGGACTAGTGATAGGTCTTGCAATGTATGTATATAAAGACAAGAAGATGTCTACGCAAACTGTAGAATAAAGATTGAAAATGCTTTCAAAAAAGTGTTGACAATGTTAGTTGAAAACGTTATCATATGTTATGAAAGTTAAATTTCATAGCATTGAAACGATAGATATTGCAAAAAATCCGTTGAGCTTAGTTGCTTGACGGATTTTTTGTTTTAAATAATAAATAATAAATAAAATATTCAAACTCATCTTTTTAAAAAAACATTAATATTATATAATATCATCATAATAATATCACTTATATTATTACTATCGGTTAGAATTTGATAATTATTTATAAAATAGAGGTATTAAAATGAATGGAAATGGTATTGTAATCATTTTATTATGTTTAGCAGCAATCATTGTACTATTAACAGAAATACTGAATATTTTGATTAAGCAATTTCCAGATAATTCAGTATGTAAGAAAATATGGTGTACTAGTTCTTATGGTGAAATTTTATTTGCCATTATTGCGATGATTTATGTTTTTGTAGCTTATGATACTAATATAAAATTTTCGATAATATTTTTTGTATTATCACTGTTACTTTTGAAAGGATTACATGGACTTAAACAATACTACAGTAAAAAGTAAAATTTAATAATTAAGCCAAAAAAATAACACTTCCTAACTAGAATTAGGAGGTGTTTTTTATCGTATATTTTTTTAATACCAGCCATGGCTAATCCAAAATTGTTTGGCGTTAACCCATGAACCATATCTACCATAAACATAATTATTAGCTACAAGTTCTTGATTTCTTGGAGAAAAGTCGCCATGAAGATAAGCTGCTAAAAGCTGATATTTACCAATACATTGACCATTTCTGGCAGTATAGCTACCACGTGATTCTCGCCATGCGATCCAATTTTTTGCTTCAGTTTCAGCATCATTAGCTGCTTGAGATACACTGCTTTCATCAACTGTATATTTAGCCATAATCCATTGGTTATTACCTAAGTCATACCAAGTATTACCTTCAGCATCTTTAACAGTTTTAATAACAACCCATCTTGAATTGTTTGCTAAGTACTGACCAGTAACATGTCCATTATCATAATTATCCCAAACAGCAATGCCATAATTAGGAACGTAGTTGATTCTAATTATTTGTTTTGTTGCTGCTTGAGCTGAATTGTCTTTATTGAATGAATTAAAAGTAAAGATTGATATTAAAATCAAGCATGAAATCATAAATGTTTTTAAAAAATGTTTTTTACTTAACATGAAACCATCCTTTTTAATAAACTTATTGTTACTGTATATGTTACCCTACGTATGTTTCAATAAAGTTACAAATATAAGTCGATATTGTTATATTTGGATAATCTTTACTAAAAATTAAAAAAATTGCTAAAAGCTATATTGATGCTATTTAACAACTGATTATTAAGAATTAGTAAATACAAATCTTGATATACATGTTTATAATTACTTACAGATAAATACGAAGAGGTAATGTGAATGAAAGAAATCTATATTATAGATGCTAAAAGGACACCTTTTGGTAAATTTCGTGGATTTTTTAGTGATCAAAATCCAATTGATATGGCAAGTCAATTGTTATCAAAAATGCTGAGTAAAAATAAACTGCCTAAAAAACAAATTGAGGCCGTTTATATTGGCAATGTATGTTCTACTGGATTAGGACAGAACCCTGCTAGACAGGTTGCACTACATTGTGGTCTCAGTCAAGAAACAATTTCTACTACAATCAATGATGTTTGTGGTTCTAGTCTTAAGGCAATGCGATTAGCTCAGGCTCAAATGCAAATAGGTGATTTTGATATGGTAGCTGTTGGTGGTGTTGAAAATATGACGCAAGCACCTTTTTTTGTAGAATCGCAATTCAAGGATCATTCGCAAGATCATTTGCAATGGACCTTGATGCATGATTGTTTAAATGACGCATTTTCGCATCAAGCAATGGGCATAACTGCTGAAATGGTAGCTCAAGCTCATAAGATTAGTCGGGATGCAATGGATCAATATGCTTATGAGTCACACCAAAAAGCGATCAAAGCAATTAAAAATGATTGGTTCGCTCAAGAAATTATTCCTTTTAAAAAAGAAAATGAGACTTTAGTTAATGATGAAAACGTCCGTTTTGATACATCATTAGAAAAATTAGCTAAATTGCGGCCAGTTTTTATGGAAAATGGTACGGTTACTGCTGGAAATTCCTCTCCTTTGAGTGACGGAGCTAGCTTTTTGATTTTAGCTACTGGTGACAAGGTTAAAGAATTAAAATTAAAGCCTATCGCTAAATTAGGTCAGTTTATTGAAATTGGTTGTGATCCTAACTATATGGGATATGGACCATATTATGCTATTAGAAAATTGCTAAACAACACTAATACTACTATAGATGATTATGATGTTATTGAAATAAATGAAGCTTTTGCTGCTCAAATTGTGGCAGTAGCTAGAGATTTAAGAATACCTAATAACAAATTAAATATTGCAGGTGGAGCTATTAGTTTAGGGCATCCATTAGGAGCAACAGGTACGCGATTAGTTGCTACAGCAATTAACAATTTAAAGCAAGTGTCGGGGCATAATGCTTTAGTTTCATTATGTATTGGTGGCGGTCAAGCGATCGCATGTAATATTGAATGTGTGACAAAATGAAATTTTATGAATTAAGTGCGATGCAACGTCGTCAATATTATCTTAATAAGGGAATCAATTTTGTTGATATAGATGCTACTGAATTAGATAGATTAGATCAATTAAGTGAAAATGTGGTTTCTAAAATTACCTTGCCATTAGGAGTTGTTCAAGAATTGATAGTTAATGAGCAGACCTATTGTGTTCCAATGTGTACCGAAGAACCATCAGTGGTTGCTGCTGCTAATCATGGTGCCAAATTTTTCAATTTGGCTGGTGGAACTAAGTGCATATGTCAACGTCAGGGAATTTATGGACAGATTATTTGCGAAATTAATTCTCAATTTAATTTAGTGATGTTGCAAAATAAATTGCCAAATATAATTGAAGCGGTTAATCAAAAGTTTGATAGCTTAATTAAACATGGTGGAGGCTTACGCAAGATAGAGACTTTTGTTAAAGAAGATATGCTCTATTTACGCACTTTGGTTGATCCAGCAGATGCTATGGGAGCTAATAAAACTAACCTTATTTTGGAAGATATCAGTCAAAGATTGCAGAAAATGACTGGTATATCTGAATTGCTTTGTGCTATTTTATCTAATTATCCTAGTCAATTTGTTCAAGCAAAAGTAGAAATTCCCCTACAATTAGTGGGTACGCATTTAGCAACTAAAATAGCTAAGCTGAGCCGAATTGGTCAAGTTGATCCTTATCGGGCAGTAACCAACAATAAGGGAATTATGAATGGTGTGGATGCTGTTTTATTAGCTAGTGGTAATGATTATCGAGCTGTAGAATCAGCTTGTGGGGTGCAAGCTAGCAGCGATGGACATTATACAAGTTTAAGTAAATGGCAAATAGAAGAAAATAAGTTGATTGGTTGTTTGACGCTGCCATTAGCTATTGGTGTTGTTGGTGGTTCAATATCTGCTAGAAAAGATGTACAACAATCATTTTCTTTATTAGGTAAAGTTAACGCACAACAATTAGCAAATATAATTGCCAGCATCGGATTAGCAAATAATTTTGCAGCACTATATGCAATTACTAGTCGAGGCATTAATGCTGGACATATGAAATTGCAGGCTAGAAATGTAGTTGCTCAATTAGAAGCAGACCATAATCAAAAAAAGCAGGTTTTAAATCACATGATTGCTAATCAAAAGTTTACATTAACAGATGCCAAACAAATTTTGGAGTTAATTAGAAAGCAGGATAATTGATGAAAATTGGTATAGATAAGATCGGATTTTATACGCCTAATAAATATGTGGATATGGTAGATTTAGCTATGGCTCGTAATGTTGATCCTAATAAATATCTGAAAGGTATTGGTCAAGAAAAGATGTCGGTAGCAGATATTAGTCAAGATGCTGTATCTATGGCTATAAACGCAACTAAGCAATATTTGCCGAAAATTGATATTGATAAGGTAGGGTTACTAATAGTAGGTACAGAAAGTAGTGTTGATGAATCTAAATCGGCATCTTTATTTGTTAAATCGGCCTTAAAATTAAAGGCATCAGTGAGAACCTTTGAAATTAAAGAGGCATGTTTTGGCTTAACTGCAGCTATTTTCACCGCTTATGATTATATTAGTACCCATGCTGATAAAACAGCTATAGTAATAGGTAGTGATATTGCAAGATATGGCTTAAATACAGCTGGTGAAGTGACACAAGGTGCAGGTAGTATCAGTTTGTTAATCAAAAAAGATCCAGCTATGTTATCTATTAATCCGCAAACGAGTGCATATAGTAAAGATATTAATGATTTTTGGCGACCAACAGGAAGTGCAACGGCTTTAGTTGATGGTAAATATTCAACTCAAGTTTATTTGGATTTTTTTGAATATACCTTTAAAAATTATCAAAAACAAAATAATGTCAATATTAGCAATTTTAAGGCACTATTATATCATCTACCTTTTACTAAAATGGGGTTAAAAGCCAATAATTTGGCTATTGCTAATCTTGCTGAGAGGGATGCAAAGAAGTTAACCAATGAATTTAAAAATAGTATCGAATTAAGTAAGCAAGTCGGTAATATTTATACAGGTTCACTATATCTCGGGTTATTAAGTTTATTAGTCCATGCTGAATTGAAATTGAATGACTTAATTGGTTTATTTTCCTACGGCTCGGGTGCTATGGCAGAATTTTTCACTTTCAATATTGAAGCTGGCTATCGTAATGAAATAATAGATCCTTACTTGATACTTAATAGAAGGAAAAGGTTGACAGTAGCTGAATATGAAAAAATTTTTACTGAATCCCTTCAAGCACCAATAGATGGTCAATCATTAGTGAGTGATGAGCAAGCAGGGATGTGGTATTTTGCTGGTACTAAAAATCATATTAGGCAATATTGTGAGAAAAATCGTTGACATTTTTTGAAAGTTATATATAATAGTCTATGTCAGTTGTAATTGACGTAGATTATTGGGTTATAGCCAAGTGGTAAGGCAACGGTTTTTGGTGCCGTCATGCGCTGGTTCGAATCCAGCTAACCCAACCTGTTAAAGAGTAGGCATTAATCCTACTCTTTTTTGTTTTTCTTATATATATCCGCTGCATTGATTTGTTATAATTATTTTTATATTTATATTTTAGTAAGAAGGTTTGTTTATGAGAAAAGTAGGAATTATCGGGTTAGGTCACGTAGGTGCTACAGTAGCTTATACTTTATTTACGCATGGTGTCGTAGATACAATGGTTTTGATTGATGCAAATGAAGGAAAAGTAGTTGCAGAATATAATGATTTAAGAGATACATTAGCTCGTAATGATTATCATGTTAATGTCTATATGCAAGATTGGAGTCAATTAGCTGATGCTGATATAATCATCACATCATTTGGGAAAATTTCTGCAGTTATCGAAAATGGTGACCGTTTTGGCGAGTTTGGAATAAATAGCAAGAATGCCAAAGAAATAGGTGAAAAAATTAAAGCGACAGGTTTTAAGGGAATCATTATTAATATTTCTAATCCGTGTGATGCTATTACTACTTTATTACAAGAAACAATAGGATTACCCCACAACAAAATATTTGGAACTGGTACTTTTTTAGATACAGCTAGAATGCAACGAATTGTTGCTGAGGAATTAGGACAAGATCCGAGAAATGTACAAGGCTTTGTTTTAGGGGAACATGGCTCATCACAATTTTCTGCTTGGTCAACTGTTAGTGTTAATGGCAAATCTGTATTAGAGATATTCGATGATCAAAAATTAGCTCAAATGAGTGCTCAATCAAATAAAAATTCATTTATTGTTGCTCGTGGTAAAGGATATACTAGCTATGCAATTGCTACTTGTGCTGTAAAATTAGTTTTAGCAATCTTTAGTGATGCACATCTTTTTGCACCTGTATCTGTTTATTTAGAAGAGTTTGGAACATATATTGGATATCCAGCAATAGTTGGCAAAAATGGAATTGAGCGTGTTATTAAATTGGAATTACCAGACAAAGAATATGCTCAGTTGGCAAAATCTGCAGATATTATTAAGGAACACATAGATCAAATCAAATAATTTTTAAGACGATAGATATTTCTATCGTTTTTTATATAAAAAATTAGCTAAAATATCCAAAAATGCTTGCAATTTAGTATATTTTTGATTATCATAATTAAGTAACGTTTTGGAGGAGTAGCGAAGTGGCTAAACGCGCCGGTCTGTAAAACCGTTCTCTCTGAGTTCAGTGGTTCGAATCCACTCTCCTCCATTGTTATTGGGTTATAGCCAAGTGGTAAGGCAACGGTTTTTGGTGCCGTCATGCGCTGGTTCGAATCCAGCTAACCCAATTGTTCGTTAGAACACCCAACCCTTAATGGAGAGAGGTCATCCTTGGATGACCTCTCTTTATTCTATATAATCAATAATATGGTGCTACTATGGGCTTTAGGTTAAAATTACATTTAAGAGGTACTATATAATGCAAGAACCTGTTTATATTAAAATACATAATCAACTAAAGAAAGACATCGAAAATAAAAAATACGCAGTGGGTGCAAGAATTCCAGCTGAGCGAAAGTTAGCTTTAGAATTTAATGTCTCACGTATGACTTTGAGACAGGCTATTAAAACATTAGAAGATGAGGGCATTTTAGAGCGTCGTTTAGGCAGTGGAACATATGTTGCTAGTCAAAAGGTAAAAGAAAAGATGATGGGCATAATGTCATTCACAGATATTACCAAATTGAATCATCAGACGGCTTCTACTCGGTTGATTTCTTATCGTGTTACTCAACCCTCATTGACTGAAAGAGAAAAGTTAGATTTAAATTCTATGGATGAAGTTTTACGAATGGAACGTGTAAGATCTGCTGATAATATTCCAATTTGCTATGAAGTAGCGACAATTCCATATACTTTAGTCAAAAATTTTTCTAAAGCAGAGTTATCTGCCGGATTGTATCAAACTTTAATTGAAAAAGGTGGTTATCAAATAGGTAAGGTAGTAGAAAATATTGGTGCTACTATTGCTACTGAGATGGACGCTCGACTTTTATCTGTCAACAAGGGTGAGGCATTGGTTACTAGGCGTCAAGTTACTTTTTTACAAAATAAAATGCCTTTTGAATACGTTCGAGCTTTCTATGTGGCAGATAGATTTGAATTTACTTTTGAAAAATGATATGAACAGAAAATTTAGAATATATGATTAATTTCATGATTATTTTGACCATAACAAAAGCCTCAAAATTTTGGGGCTTTTATCTTATAGTTAAATAGCTTAGCTAATTTCTACATTATTCATTTTATCTTTTGCATTTAGTTTGATTGATACAATGAAACTAATACATTCAATTGCTAAAAGTACAAATAGTGAATATTTAACGTTAGTTAAACCAGAAATAGTTGTCAAGAACATAGTCATTGCTGGGGCAGTAGCCATTATGATTGTATTGAGTAAGCCCATACTTGAAGCTAAGATTGTTTGGTCGATAGTAGTGACTAACCATTGTTGCATTTTAAGTGAAGCAGTACTTGCGATTGCAGCTAATAATAAGTAAAATGGCAAGATTGCATAAATATTAGTTAAAAATGCTGCAATAGTAGTAGCGATGCTTAAGATAATAGCGATCATAACCATAATAAAAACTGATTGCTTTTTGAATAATTGTGGTCCAAAAGCACTTCCCAAGATTGATCCCACACTTATTACTACTCCGATTACCGCAAGAGTAAAACTATAATTAGAGATTAACATAGTGGAACGATGTCCAGCCATAATTATTGGTAATAGTGACCCCATTGCAGATAATGCACCATTAAGTAGTGCAATGACTAAAACGGTAGATAATAAACCAGACTCCTTTTTTATTTGTATATATGAAGCTTTCATTGTTGCAAAAAAATTCTGATCATTTACTTCGGTTGGTGCAAGTGGAGTATTTTCCTTGGTATGACGAAGTCCAACACTCAAATATAAAAGTCCAGCAGCTAAAAATGTAAATGCATTAATAAAAGCTAAATTTGAATAAGATAAGAAGAGCAGTAATCCTGATCCTACAAATTGGGCAGTAGTACTAAAAACCTCATCCAGACCATTTGTAAATCCTTCAGCTTCGGCAAATTTTTCTTTATCAACTAGTTCTACAATTATTGGAGCACACAATCCTGCTGAATAAGTACCAACTATATCAGAAATAAAGTTAATAACGATTATAATCAGTACTAGATTCCATTGTGAAATATGAGTAATAAATAAAAATCCGACTAAGCCGTAAAGGAAAAATCTAATGATAGCCATCCAAAAAATATTTTTTAATTTATTGCGTGTTTTATCAGCTAAATATCCACCAAATATATCTAATAATCTTGGTATTGATTCTGAGATGGCGATTAACGATAAAGCTAAAGAATAGTTTTTCAATTTACTTGCATAGGTCAAAAATGCTAAATAAAAAAGAATATCACCAGCAGTAGATAAAAAACTAGCAATAGAAAATCTTCTATAATATTTATTTTTTAAAAACACGTCCATAATTTTTAAACCTCTTTTTATAAATTTAATGTTGACTTTATTTTAGCAAAAAATTAGAATGAGTTTTAAAAATAGTCGTATTTGAATTTTAGTAGAGGCTATATTTATGACAATTGGTGAATTATTAAAAAAATATCGTGTTAGTCAATTTAATAACTAAGATAAAATAAAAAGATGCCCATAATAAAAGCCTCAAAATTTTGGGGCTTATATCTTATAGTTTATTTTTTAATTATGTAGGTCATGTTTAATTTTAGTTGTAGAAATCCCTGGTGTGCGAGGTAAATAAACTACATTACAATATTCCTTGAGAAAATCGAATTTACCTTTCCAATCATCACCCATTACAAAGGTATCAATGTTATATTTTTGAACATCAGTAATCTTTTGGTTCCAGTCATTTTCTGGGATTACTTCATCAACATATTTGATAGCTTCAAGAATATATTTTCTTTCATTGTAGCTGTTATATGCTTCTTTGTGTTTTTTAAATTCATTAAATTCATCTGTAGATAAGGCGACGATTAAATAATCGCCCAATTCTTTCGCTCTTTTTAGTAAGCGAACATGACCATAATGTAAGAGGTCAAATGTACCATATGTGATTACTTTTTTCATAAAATATCTCCTTATATGTTATATTTTAGCAAAAAAAGCAGGTTATACATTAAATTTTTGCTTTTTTTAACAACTTAAGATAGTTAGTTTTGTTAAAATAGATAGCAGTTAATAAGTATAACTGGTTGGAGGTATTCATGAAAGCATATTTATTTAGGATATATTTTAAATTGATGATGTTCTTATTGAAATTTGTTGGTACTGATAATAATTTATATGTTATTTTGAATGAAGCAGGTCGTTCTGGCTCCAATGGATTTATATTTTATAGATATTTAAGGAAATATCATCCAGAATTAGATGTTGTTTTAGTAGAACCTTGGCCTTCAGCTCATCTTGCTTTCAAAACATGGTTAAAAATTGGTCGAGCTAAGCATATTTTTACAACACATCAACCATTTAAAATCAAATCTAAGCAAGTTCTATCTTGTTTTTGGCATGGTATACCTTTGAAAAAGATGGCTTTGATGTCTAATAATACATCATATAAAAGTGATTGTCGGAACATTAAAAGTTGGCAAAAGGCTGATTATATTAGTTCAAGTTCTTCTTTATATGAAACCTTGATGACTTCTTGTATATCAGTTAAAGCTTCGAAATATGTTAGAACTGGCTTTCCTAGAATTGATGCTTTATATAATCCTGAGGTTACAAAAGCTGACGTATTAAAGCAATATTTTAATGTGACGGATGTTACTGCCAAGATCGGTGTTTATATGCCTACTTTTCGATATGAATTGGAAGATGATTCAATTATGGATAAAATTAGTCGAGGTAATTTTTTTGCCTTTGATTATTTTGACTTGTCTAAATTAGAACAGGTATTGCAAAAGAAAAATAAGTACTTAATTGTAAAATTGCATCCATATGAGATGAAAAAAATAGATGAAAAATGTAAGAATTATGATCATATTTATTTTTTGAAAGATATCGATTTATTTAAATTCAATTATGATATGTATGATTTACTAGGAAATACTGATTTTTTGATTACCGATTTCTCTTCAGTTTATTTTGACTATTTGCATTTGGATAAGCCAATCTATTTTGTAACTAATTTTTTGAAAGAGTATGAGAAAACTAGGGGGTTGTTGATGGGACCTTATGCCGATATTGTTCCTGGTGCCAAAATTAATACTTTTGTAGAATTGTTAGATATTTTAGAAAATGATACTGATACTTTTGCTCATGCAAGACACCAGTGGTTAAATATGACTTATGAGATAGACTTTCAACAAAATTGTAAGAGATGCTTTGATGCATTGAAGTAAAAAGGTGGATATTTGTGAAAAAAACTTTACTTAATATTTTATATAATGCAATTTATCAAATATTTTTAGTGTTAATCCCTTTAATTACAGTACCTTATCTTTCTAGAACTCTTGGCCCAGGTAGCTATGGAATTTATAGTAATGTTAATAATGTTATCCAATTTCTGATGGTCTTTTGTTCATTATCAATTTCATACATTGGAATGCGTACGATTTCAAAAATTAGAGCTCATAGTAATAAAGAAGAACTGACTGAGGCTTTTTGGGGCTTATGGTATTTTCAGGCTTTGGCCAGTTCAGTGATGATAATACTATTTATTATTTTCTTGCTTTTTATTCATATCAAATATTGGAATTATTTCTTTATTATGTTGCCTTTCTTAATTTCCGCTCAATTGGATATATCCTGGTTTTTTCAAGGATTAGCAGAATTTGGTAAAGTTGTTTTAAGAAATACGTGTGTTAAGCTATTATCAATTGCTTTGATATTGTTATTAGTTAAAAATCCTCAAGATTTAGATAAATATATGCTGATTATGTCAGTTTCTACTTTGTTGGGATCGTGTGTATTTTGGCTTAATATTAAGCAATATGTTGCTAAGCCAGTTAAGCATTTTTATAAATTTCAGCAGACTATTAAAGCAATTATCATTTTATTGATTCCGCAGATAGCTACTCAAATTTATACAGCATTGGATAAACCTTTATTAGGGATGTTTCAAAGTTCAACACAAGTTTCTTTCTATGATAATTCTCAAAAAATTTCTAAGATTATTTTAGGCATTATTACCAGTATTACTATTGTCATGATGCCGAAAATGGCAGCTGAAATAAAAGAAAAGCAAAGAGTGATGTTAAGAAAATCATTAGAGGCTACTGTTATGTTAGGACTTATTTTTGCAGTAGTAGTGATGATTAACACCAAAGAATTTGTTCCTTTCTTTTTCGGCGATAAGTATTTGGCAATGACTGATTTAATGTTTTGGTTTACATTGACTGTAGTGATTATCCCTTTAGGTGGTGTTTTTGCCAATCAATTTGCTTTAGCTAATGGCAAAGACAAAGAGTATGCAATTCCAGTAATTATTGGAGCTGTTATTGAGTGTATTGCGGCCTCAATTTTAGACATAGCATATGGAGCTTGTGGAGCACTGATTGCGATTTTATTTACCGAAACTATTGTGTGTGTGTTACGTATTTGGATTGTTAGAAAGGATTATGAATTTAAATATGTCTTTCAAGATATTCCTAAATACTTTTTGGCAGCAATAATTACTTTTGCTTGTGGCATGTTAATGCCTAGTTTGACTCACTCCGCATTTCTTAATATGGCATATAAATCTATTCTGGTAATGCTGATATATGGGTTAATTTTGGCATTGTTACATTTAGAATTGAATCAAGATATTGTCACTGTTATCAAAAAAATAATTAAGAGGTAAAAAATGAAAAAAGTTAATGTCTTAGGCGTTGAATTTGATAATTTAACTTTGATAGAATTCAAAAAAGTTTTTTTGCAACGTATTAAGGATCAAAAGTCTACTTTAATTGTGACTGCTAATCCTGAGATTGTGATGCAGGCAAATAATGATGCGGCTTTTATGAATTTAATCAAAAATGATGCTGATTTTGTTACTGCAGATGGTATAGGTATTGTTTTAGCAGGAAAAATTCAACATACACCAGTAAAAGAACGAGTGACGGGCTATGATATGTTTGTTTGGTTTTTGAAGATTGCTAATGAGCAGAAAAAAAGGGTGTATTTAATTGGTGCCAAAGCGGAAGTTGCTAGCTTAGTTGATGCAAAATTAAGAAAAGAATATCCTGATTTGCAAATAGCTAAAGTTGAAGATGGCTATTTTAAAGAAGATTTAGAAACAGTTGCTAAGCGAATTAAGGCAGCAAAACCTGATATGGTTTTTGCTGCTTTAGGTTGTCCGCGTCAAGAACAGTTATTAGCGATTTTGAAAAAACAAGGTGTTCCTGCTATTATGATGGGAGTTGGCGGTAGCTTTGATGTATTTAGTGGTAAGGTTCGCCGTGCTCCTAAATTTTTCCAAAAAATACATCTGGAATGGTTTTATAGGTTGGCAACTAATCCAGCACGGATTGGTAGAATGCAGGCTTTGCCAAAGTTTATTGTAAATGTATATCGACATCGAAAAAATTAAAAGATTAGATGAGATACAAAGAAAGCTGATATTTAATGAAAGTTTTACATATTAATGCTGGTCTAGAAAATGGCGGTGGATTATACCATATTATCAATTTGTTATCTGCTGCTAAAATGAGAAATAAAGATTATGAACTATTAACTCTAGCAGAAGGCCCAGTTAAGGCAGCAGCAGAAGAAGCAAAAATTAAAGTGACTAGTCTAGAGTCCAATAGTCGTTATGATATTAAAGTGTTTCGCCGCTTAATCGATTATATTAATCAGAATAATTTTGATATTGTTCATACGCATGGCCCCAGAGCTAATTTGTTTTTATATTTAATCCATAAAAAAATTAAAGCCAAATGGGTAGTTACCGTTCATTCCGATCCTTTACTTGATTTTGCTAACAATGGTTTAATTGGAAAAATTTTTACTAAATTGAATATTTTGGCCTTGCGTCATGCTGACCGCATCTTTGCTATTACGCAAAGATTTGCTGATTTATTAACTGATCAAGTGAAAATCGATCCTAAAAAAATAATAGTTATTTACAATGGCATTTTCTTTAAAAATCAGATTCCAGTTAAGTTAACGCATGATAAATTTAATATTATTAATGTTGCTCGCTGCGAAAAAATTAAGGGACAAGATTTATTATTAAAGGCTTTGCATGCTGCTGATGACCAGCGATTAATGTTGCATATTGCTGGTGATGGCAGTCAATTGCCGCATTTAAAAGAATTAGCTAAAGAATTAAAGTTAGAAGATCAAGTTATTTTTCATGGCTTTTTAAGTCATACTGAACTAACAAAACTTTATCAAAAAATGGATTTAGCTGTTTTAAGTTCATATTCTGAAAGTTTTCCATTGGTATTATTAGAAGCTGGGGATAATGAATTACCACTTTTAAGTACAACGGTTGGTGATATCAAAAAATTGATTCCTGATGATGAATATGGTTTCATTGTCAATATAGGAGATGAAGTAGCTTTGTCTGATCAATTAGTCAATATTTCTAAATTATCTAAGAAACAATTGCAAATGATTGCTAAAAAGGAAAAGAAATATTTAGCAAATACTTTTTCAATCTATAATCAGCTAGCTGAGATTGACCAGGGATATCAATTGTTAATGAAATAAATTAGTAATTGTTTTATTATAAATTAGGCAATTAAAGATTACGCTAAAGTTGAGGTAAAATAATGATTCCAAAAATAATTCATTATGTATGGGTCGGAGGAAATCCAAAACCCAAAAATATTCAAAAATGTATGAAAACTTGGTCAAAACATTTAAAAGATTATCAAATTATTGAATGGAACGAATCTAATTTTGATATTCATGAAAATAAATATGTTGAGCAAGCATATAAGGCAAAAAAATGGGCCTTTGTGTCTGACTATATTAGGGCCAAAGCAATTTATGAAATGGGTGGCATTTATTTAGACACTGATGTCTTAGTATTAGATGATTTACATGAATTATTAGATAATCGTGCCTTTGTTGGATTTGAAAATATAGATAATCCATTTACAGCTGTTTTTGGTGCAGAACCTAAACATCCTTTAATTAAAGATATGCTTGATTATTATGATGATCGTAATTTCGAATTTGATGCTAGTGATCAATTAAAGGGCGTAAATACAGTATCTGTTTCTGATATTTTGAAAAAAGTATATGGTGCTAAGCCTAATAATCTTGAACAAACTATCAAAGATGGTGTTCATGTTTATCCAGATGGAATTTTATGTAATCCTTCCGGTCAATCAAAAACAATCCATGTATTTACTGGTACATGGATGGAGGGGAAAAAATCACTTAAGCGAAAAATTATTACAATGTTAAAAGTTAATATCAAAACTAAGTTTCAAGCTAAAGTTTATGCTAAGTTGTTTCGTTAATTGGAATATAATTGGTAAATATTGCACTAATAGTGTATGGGGGAAAGTAAATGTTTAATCCAGAATTAGATCTAGATGATTCACTAATATTACATACAGATTTATATGAAATTAATATGATGTATACATATTTTAAAAAAGGTATTAGTGAACGCAAAGCCGTTTTTGAAGTATATTTTAGAAAAGAGCCTTTTGGTAATGGTTATGCCTTATTCGCTGGGTTAAGTCATATGATTGATTATATTAAAAAAATACATTTTGCCGAGAGCGATTTGCAATATTTGAAAGAAAATGAAAATTATGATGACGATTTTATTTCATATTTGCGTAATTTGAAAATTAATTTAACAGTTAGATCTGCCCAAGAAGGTGAATTAGTTTTTGCTAATGAGCCAATTGTCCAAGTAGAAGGTCCTTTAGCTCAATGTCAATTAGTGGAAACTGCAATTTTGAATATTATTAATTTTCAAACTTTGATTGCTACGAAGGCAGCTAGAGTAAAGATTGCAGTCGGCGATCAGGCTATAATGGAATTTGGCTCTAGGCGTGCTCAAGAAACAGATGCTGCAATTTGGGGAACACGAGCTGCGTATATTGGTGGTTTTGATGCAACGAGTAATGTTAGAGCGGGAAAATTATTTGGTATTCCTATTTCTGGCACACATGCTCATTCATTAGTTCAAGCATTTGGTAATGAATATGATGCCTTTATGGCATATGCTCAAACGCATAAAGATTGCGTCTTTTTGGTAGATACTTATGATACATTGCGTAGTGGTGTGCCAACTGCTATTAAAGTAGCAGATGAAATGGGAGATAAAATTAATTTCTTAGGTGTGCGGATTGATTCTGGTGATATGGCCTATATTTCTAAAAAAATCCGTAAACAACTTGATGATGCTGGATATCCTAACGCTAAAATTTTTGCTTCTAATGATCTGGATGAAAAAACCATTTTGAACTTAAAAATGCAAGGTGCCAAAATAGATGTTTGGGGTGTGGGTACCAAATTAATTACAGCTTATGATCAGCCTGCCCTAGGTGGTGTATATAAGTTAGTTTCGATTGAACATAGTGATGGCAAAATGTATGATACATTGAAGATATCTTCTAATGCAGAAAAAGTTTCAACTCCAGGTAAGAAACAGGTCTGGCGTATATCAGCTAATTCTGAAAAGAAAAATGAAGGTGATTGGATTTCATGTTGGAATGAGGATCCTCGTAAGTTAGACGCTCTTTATATGTTTCATCCACAATATACTTATATTAATAAAATAGTGACAAATTATACTGCCTATCCAATTTTGAAAGATATTTTTGTTGATGGTAAACAAGTTTATGTAGAGCCTTCATTACAGGAAATTAAAAAGTTTGCAATGACTAATTTGGATGGATTATGGGACGAATATAAACGTAGCTTGAATCCTCAAGAGTATCCGGTTGATTTATCGCAAGCTTTATATGATCATAAGATGCATTTGATTAGCAAAATTAGAAATCAGATAATAAAAAGGGAATGTGAAGACTAATAATGAGAGATTTACAAAAAAAGATTATTGCGTATGAACAAGTTGCTCCAAAAATCGATGCTAAAAAAGAAATTAGACGTTCAATTAATTTCTTAAAAGAATATTTGCTCAAAAATCCAGGATTGAAAACCTATGTTTTAGGTATATCAGGCGGTCAAGATTCAACTTTAACAGGTAAGTTAGCTCAAATGGCTATCAGTGAATTAAGAGCAGAAACTGGTGATAATGAGTATCAATTTATTGCTGTAAGATTACCTTATGGTGTCCAAAAAGATGCAAGTGATGCTGCTGATGCCGTTGCATTTCAACATGCTGATCAGGATTTGATAGTTAATATTAAATCTGCGGTAGATGCAACAGTTAAAAGTCTAGAAGAATCTGGCATTGAAATTAGTGATTTTAATAAAGGCAATATCAAAGCTCGTCAAAGAATGATTGTACAATATGCTATTGCTGGTGCCAATAAAGGTGCCGTTATCGGAACAGATCATGCTGCTGAGAATATTTCTGGATTTTTCACTAAATATGGTGATGGAGCGTCTGATATTTTACCTATTTTTAGATTAAATAAACGTCAAGGAAAAGCTCTGTTACAAGAATTGAATTGCCCAAAGCATTTATATCAAAAGGCACCTACTGCCGACTTAGAAGAGAAACGACCAGCTTTGCCTGATGAGCAGGCATTAGGAGTCAGCTATGATAAGATAGATGATTATCTTGAAGGTAAAGAGTTAGCTAAAGTTGATGCTGAGCGGATTGAGTATTTGTGGACAAGAAGCGAACATAAGCGACATTTGCCGATTACGATTTTTGATGATTTTTATAAAAAAAATAATTAAAATGAGCTGTCTTACTTGCCAACATTAAGATTTATTTAATATAATATAATCTAGTAAGGGAGTAACGGCAAGCAATTGCGGTAAGTTCAACACCCGAGAATGATAATTCTCTGGACTTATCTTAATAAGTGAGACTTATGTTTTATTTGACATAGGTCTTTTTTTTATCAATTGGAGGAAAAATTGTGCAACAAGAAATTTATCAACAAAAATCTGAAGATGTCATTAAACAACTTAAAACATCTATAAATACGGGATTAAGTTTACAACAGGTATCAGATAGACTTAAGACGGATGGCTTGAATGAGCTTGTAGGTAAGCAAAAACGTGGATTATTCTTGCGATTTATTGACCAATTTAAAGATTTTATGATTATAGTCCTGATTGTAGCTGCCATTTTATCAGGAGTAGTTGCAAATGAATGGACAGATGCGGCTATTATTATGTTTGTCGTTTTACTTAATGCGGTTTTGGGAATTATTCAAGAAGCCAGAAGTGAGGCAGCTATAGAAGCATTGAAGCAAATGTCGACGCCAAATGCTCATGTTCGTCGTGATGGTCAAGTTGTTGAGATTCCTAGTACACAACTGGTTAAGGGTGATATTGTATTACTTGAAGCTGGGGATGTTGTACCAGCAGATTTGCGGTTAGTTTTAGCTAAAAATCTTAAGATTGAAGAAGCTGCTCTCACTGGTGAATCTGTTCCAGTAGAAAAAAAGAGTAAAGTGATTGAAGCCACTGATGTTGCTTTAGGAGATCGAATCAATATGGCATACTCTAACACCAATGTTACTTATGGTCGCGGTGAAGGGGTAGTTGTTGCTACAGCGATGGATACTGAAGTAGGTAAGATTGCAACAATGTTAAATAATGCTGATGAAACTGATACTCCATTAAAAGCCAACTTGAATCAATTAGGTAAAACTTTAACTTTAATGATTTTAGGAATATGTGCATTTGTATGTGTGGTTGGTATTTTTACTAAACAAGGAACGATGCCTTTTGACAAGCTAGCTATAGAAATGTTTTTAGTAGCTGTTTCTTTAGCAGTAGCTGCTATTCCAGAAGGGTTGCCAGCAATTGTTACTATCATTTTAGCTTTAGGTACTCAAAATATGGCTAAACATAAGGCGATTGTGCGAAAATTACCTGCTGTCGAAACTTTAGGAGCAACGGATATTATTGCTTCTGATAAAACAGGTACTTTGACTCAGAATAAAATGACTGTTGAAAAAGTGTTTTATAATGATACATATCATTGTGACAAATTAGAAGATAAAGATAATCTTGCCATTAAAATAATGACCCTAGCTAATGATACTAAAATAACTGATAATAATTCATTGCTAGGTGATCCTACTGAAACAGCTCTTATTCAATATGCTTTAGATTCTAAATGGAATGTTGTTGACTATTTAGCAAATAATAAGCGTGTTCAAGAAGTACCATTTGATTCGGATAGAAAATTGATGTCAACTGTTCATCAACAAGCAGATGGTAAATATTTTGTAGCAGTGAAGGGTGCTCCAGATGAGTTATTAAAGCGAGCAGTTTCACTATGGCATGATGATAAAATAGTTGATCTTGATGCATCAGCAAAAGCTAAAATTTTAGCTGCTAATAATGACATGGCCAAAAATGCGTTGCGTGTTTTAGGTTTAGCTTATAAAGTTGTTGATAATAAGTTCACTGAAGTTAATTCAGCGACAGTTGAACAGAACTTAATTTTTGTTGGTTTAGTTGGTATGATTGATCCAGAACGACCAGAAGCTAAAGCTGCAGTTGCTAAAGCAAAGTCTGCTGGAATCAGGACTATAATGATTACTGGGGATCATCAAGTAACTGCTGCTGCAATTGCTAAACGTTTGGGAATTATTGGCGAAGATGATACTAATTGTGTCATTACTGGTGCAGAACTAGACAAGATATCAGATACAGATTTTGTTAAATGTGTAGCTAATTATAAAGTTTATGCACGTGTATCACCTGAACATAAAGTAAGAATTGTAAAAGCTTGGCAGAAAAATGGTAAAATTGTTGCCATGACAGGTGATGGAGTAAATGATGCACCGAGTTTGAAACAAGCTGATATTGGTATTGGCATGGGTATTACTGGTACAGAAGTATCTAAGGGAGCTAGCGATATGGTGCTTGCTGATGATAATTTTGCTACCATTGTTGAAGCAGTGCGACAAGGGCGGAAAATTTTTTCTAATATCCAAAAAGCAATTTTATATCTGATGAGTTGTAATGTTGGTGAAGTTTTAACTGTCTTTATGATGACGATGTTAGGTTGGGAAATTTTAGCTCCCGTTCAATTATTGTGGATTAATTTAGTCACAGATACATTGCCAGCGGTAGCTTTAGGTGTAGATCCAGTTGAAAGAGACATTATGAAACGGAAACCACGTGGTAAAAAATCTAACTTTTTATCGGCAGTGGGAATATCAATTGTTTATCAAGGTATTTTAGAAGGAATATTGGTTTTAGGTGTTTATCAAATTGGCTTACATATTGGACCACATATTGATAACTATAAGTTGCTACATGGTGATGCTCTAACTATGGCATTTTTAACTTTGGGATTAATTCAGTTATTCCATGCTTTTAATTCTAAATTTATTACAAAGTCGATTTTCTGCAAAGATACTTTAAAGAATAAATGGTTTAATTTGGCGATTATAGTTTCCGCAATTATTATGTCTGCAGTGGAAATTCCAGGTTTAACATCTTTATTTAAGGTTACAGAATTGAATATAGCACAATGGCTCGTTGTGTTAACTGCAGGTATTTTAATGATTGCGATTGTAGAAATTGTTAAATTATTTCAACGGAATGCTGAAAAATAAATATTGATTATAAAAACATATTTCATAACAAAGTTATTGAAGTATGTTTTTTTGTTATAATTTTTTTGAATTGTAGATCGCTTGTTTTTTTTATGAAAAACGTGTAATCTATGAACAAATAATATTTTGAAAAGGAGAAATAAAAGGATGTCAAGCTGGGAAACTAAATTTGCAAAAAAAGGATTAACTTTTGATGATGTATTATTAATACCTGCTGAAAGTCATGTTTTGCCAAACGAAGTGGATTTAAGTGTTAAGTTGGCTGATAATATTAAGTTGAATTTACCATTTATTTCTGCTGGTATGGATACAGTGACTGAAAGCTCAATGGCAATTGCTATGGCCCTTCAAGGTGGTATGGGTGTTATTCATAAAAATATGTCTATTGTAGCACAAGCAGGTGAAGTAGCAACTGTAAAAGGTGTTATGCTTTCAGGTAATTTTACTAGAGCAGCAGTTGATGAGGAAAATAAATTACTAGTTGCAGCAGCAGTAGGAGTGACGTCCGATACTTTTCAAAGAGCACAGGCATTGCTGGAAGCAGGAGCTAATGCTATTGTTATTGATACTGCTCATGGTCATTCAGCTGGTGTTTTACGCAAAATAAAGGAAATACGTGAGCATTTTCCTAAGGCAACATTAATTGCTGGTAATGTTGCTACAGCAGAAGGCACCAAGGCTTTATTTGATAGTGGCGTTGATATTGTTAAAGTGGGTATTGGACCTGGTTCAATTTGTACTACTAGAATTATTGCCGGGGTTGGTGTACCACAAATTACTGCTATCTATGATGCAGCTAGTGTAGCACGTGAATATGGTAAGACGATAATTGCCGATGGTGGTATCAAATATTCAGGTGATATTGTTAAAGCAATTGCAGCTGGCGGTAATGCAGTTATGTTAGGTAGTATGTTTGCTGGAACTACTGAAACACCTGGTCAAATTATTACAGATGGTGATAAAAAATACAAAGTATATCGTGGCATGGGATCGATTGGAGCAATGGCTCAATCACATGGTTCATCAGATCGTTATTTCCAAGGCGGTGTGAATGAAGCTAACAAATTAGTTCCTGAAGGAATTGAAGCACGTGTTGAGTACAAAGGTGATGTTAGTGATACCATTTTCCAGTTAATCGGTGGCTTAAGATCAGGTATGGGTTATGTAGGAGCACGTAATATTGACGAATTAATTAATAAGGCACAGTTTGTGCAAATGACTAATTCTGGGTTAAGAGAATCACATCCACATGATGTGCAAATAACTAAGGCTGCTCCTAATTATAAATAATTCGATATTTTTAAATACTTAAATAATATACCTTGTAAAACTGAATAAAATTAGGTATACTATTTAGGTACGCGGGCGTGGCGGAATGGCAGACGCGCAAGACTAAGGATCTTGTGATCGCTTTTAGATCGTGGAAGTTCGAGTCTTCTCGCCCGCATATGATTAAGAAAGCAATTCATGACTTTCTTTTTTTTTTACTCGGAGATAGATGTATAATGGCTAACAAAAAAATAAATACAATAGCTATATTTAGTGTATTTGTAGCTATTGTAATGTTACAAACTTTTATTCCATGTTTAGGATATATTAGATTTTTTCCTGCTTTGCCAGCAATTACGACATTACCTTTAACAGTAACTGTTTTTGGAATATTAATGGGACCAAAAATGGGTGGCTTTTTGGGGTTCTTTTGGGGAGCCTTGAGCTTGTTTAGAGCTTATACTCAGCCTGCAGATTTAGTTTCAATTATGTTATTTCAAAATGCAGTGATTGCCATTATCCCTAGATTTTTAGCAGGTGTGGTTCCTGGACTTATCGGAAAATTGTGGCAACAACGTCATTCGACTAGAAATTATTTGATCAGTGTCGTCGCTGGAGTGGCGTCAACTTTAACAAATACTTTAATGGTTATTTTATTTACGAGTATTTTTTATAATCATTCTTCTAAGTTAATGTCGTGCTTAGGTTATGCAGATACATCCAAATCTTTGATTATCGTTTTATTGATTGCTTTGAGTTTTAATAGTGCATGTGAGGCAATTTTTACCGGTATTTTGACACCGCTAATTGTAGTTCCTTTAAAAAAAGTATTATCTAAGAGGCTATAATTATGAAAAAGAAATACTGCAAAAATCAATTGGATTTTATGTTGATAAAAGTTTTGCTCATATTATTGACATTTATTTTGTGTTTACTAATCTCTAGACATATACATCATCAGGTGCAACCACCAATTAATAATGATATTGATTTGATTCAAAAAAAAGCTTTTATTAAAAAAATGGTTCCCCTTGCTCAGGCAGAGTATCAAAAATATCCTATTTTTCCTAGTGTTACAATCGCTCAAGCTTGCTTAGAGAGTGATTATGGGCGTAGCAGTTTATCTAAGAAGTACAATAATTTATTTGGAATGAAGGGTACAGATCCTAATAGGACAAAGTTGATGGAAACAAAGGAGTTTGTAAATAACAAGTGGATTGTTATCAAAGCTCGCTTTTGTGTTTTCAATTCAATGGAAGAATGTGTAAAAAAGCATACACTTTTGTTAGTTAATGGAACGACATGGAATCCTAGACAATATCAGCATGTGTTAAATAGCACGACTTATATACAACAAGCTGAGTCATTACAAAAAGATGGCTATGCAACAGATCCTTCGTATAGTAAATCGCTATTAAAAATTATTGACGAATTTAAATTGTATCAATATGATTATCGATAAATTAGAACCCGCTTTTAGATACTTGTAATTAATCTTGAAGCGAGTTTTTTGTTATAATAAATAAAGCTTATTATTAATATTATTTAGTTTGGAGTATGTTCATGAACGAAGAATCTATGTTAGCTGGGCTAAATCCTGAGCAACAACAAGCAGTACAATGCACTCAAGGACCACTCTTAGTAGTGGCAGGTGCTGGCAGTGGCAAAACCTCTGTTTTAACCAGAAGAATAGCTTACCTGATTAGAGAAAAAGGTGTTGCTCCATGGAATATTTTGGCTATTACCTTTACCAATAAAGCTGCTAGCGAGATGAGAGAAAGAGTAAAACAATTACTAGATAGTGATGCAGATAGTATCTGGATGTCGACTTTCCATGCATTATGTGTCCGCATTTTGCGTAGATATGCCGAAAAAATCGGTTATGCTAATAATTTTTCTATTGCCGATACGGCAGAACAACTAACTTTAATTAAGCGAATTTTGAAGGAACTTAATATTGACAGTAAGAAATTTGATCCTAAGAGTCTTGTAAATGCAATTTCTAATGCCAAAAATGATTTGCTAGATCCTGAGGAATATGCCAAACAGGTTTCAAATGAATATGAAAAGAAAATTGCAATAGTTTATCGAGAGTATCAAAAGAATTTACAACATGATTGCATCATGGATTTTGATGATTTGATTATGCAAACATTGGTGTTATTTAAATCAGAACCAGAAGTTTTACATTATTATCAAAATAAATTTTGGTATATTTTAGTTGATGAATATCAAGATACAAATCAAGCTCAATATGAATTATGTCATTTGCTAGCACAGCAACATAAAAATATTTGTGTAGTAGGGGATGCAGATCAGTCCATTTATGGCTGGCGTGGAGCTAATATGCAAAATATTTTGAATTTTGAACAAGATTACCGCAATGATAATTGTAATACTATTAAGTTAGAGCAAAATTATCGTTCTACTGGACATATTTTAAATGCTGCGAATGCTGTTATCAAAAATAATAAAAATCGTAAACCTAAAAAATTGTGGACCAATAGTGGTGAAGGTTCCAAGGTAAATTATTATCGGGCAAGTACAGGTAATGATGAAGCAATTTTTATTATTGGAAAGATTAATAAAGAGATTAAAGAAAACGGCTATAAATATAGTGATTTTGCAATTCTATATAGAACTAATGCACAATCTCGTAATATAGAAGAAGCTTTTGTTAAATCGAATATTCCTTATAAAATTGTAGGTGGACATAAGTTCTATGATCGTAAAGAAATCAAGGATATTATGGCTTATTTGCGATTAGTTGCTAATCCAGCAGATTACATGAGTTTACATAGAATCATTAATGCACCTAGACGTGGCATAGGTCCGACAACAATTAGTAAGTTTGAAGAATTTATGTTTAGTAATAACTATACTGCCTTAGAAGCTTTACAGAGCTTAGAGTTAGCCCCGATTAGTGGTAAATTATTCAATATTATGAAAGATTTTGGCAGAAAATTAGAAGAAATGATTATTTTTGCTAAAAATAATACTGTTACAGAATTGACTAATAAAATTTTGAATGATTTTGGTTATATTGATGCGTTAAAAGCAGAACACACTATTGAAGCTGATACCAGGTTAGAAAACTTAGATGAATTTTTAACTGTAACTAAGCAATTTGATGATAATTATGAGGCAAACGAAGACGGTGCTAAAGCAGTTGATGACTTTTTAGCTGAAGTTTCGCTTTTAAGTGATCAAGATGATTTACAAGAAAATATCGATCAAGTAGCTTTAATGACTTTGCATGCGGCTAAAGGACTAGAATTTCCTGTTGTTTTTTTGGTAGGAATGGAAGAAGGAATTTTTCCACTTGCACGTGCTCAATCTGATAATAGTGAATTGGAAGAAGAAAGAAGACTAGCGTATGTAGGCATTACACGTGCTAAAAAGAAATTGTATTTGACAAATGCTATTCATAGAATGTTATATGGTCATTATCAAAATAATAATGCGTCACGTTTTATTTCTGAAATAAATGATATCGATTTAGCGGATATTAGTCCTATTGCAGATAATAGTTTTAGTTCTTTTGCTAATAAAAATACTAACTTACATAGTGTTCAACATGAGAAACCAGTAATAGCCAAAAAGGCAGCTGGAGCTATTGGTGCAGATAAAAAGACTTGGTCAGTGGGAGATCAAGTGGAACATAAGGCGTGGGGCATAGGTGTTGTCACTAAAGTTAATGGTAGCGGTGAAGATATGGAGTTGGATATAGCCTTTGCTAACTTAGGTGTTAAGCGTCTTTTGGCAGCTTTTGCACCTATTAAGAAGGTATGATTAAAGGAGCAAAATGAGTGAATTATCGTTAGCACAAGCTAAATTAGAAGTACTTAAATTACGCAAACAATTAGATAGTTGGGCATATGCATATTATGTCCAAGATGCACCAGTAGTAGAAGATAATATTTATGATCAGGTTTATCAACAGTTATTAGAGTTGGAACAAAAGTATCCTGTTTTGATAGATCCTGATTCTATTACACAGCGAGTTGGTGGAAATACTAAATCAGATTTAGCTAAAGTCGTTCATGAGCAACCAATGCTTTCTATGGGGGATGTTTTTTCTAAAGATGAGTTACTCGAATTCGATCAAAGGATCCAAAAAATGGTTGGTCATGTAGTTGACTATAATGTAGAATTGAAAATTGATGGACTATCTTTAAGTTTAGAATATAAAGCAGGCAAGCTTGTGCGGGCTTCTACTCGAGGAAATGGGCATATCGGTGAGGATGTTACTGCTAATGCTATGCATATTGAAGATATTCCTAAGTTTTTGCCACAAAAAATAGATATTGAGGTTCGTGGTGAATGCTATATGGATAAAGCTACTTTTGCCAAATTAAATTTTGAGCGAGATGATCAAGGTTTAGCTATTTTTGCTAATCCACGTAATGCTGCTGCTGGATCGTTGCGCCAATTGGATGCTAATGTAACTAAGAAACGACAACTAAGTACTTTTATATATACATGGGTTAATCCGCCAGAGACGATTACTAGTCAGCACCAAGCAATTTTGACCATGGCTGAATTGGGTTTTCATACTAATACCACTGGATGTAAGCTATCTTCAATTAATGAGGTTTTTGATTTTATCGATAAATATACTAATCAGCGTAGTGAATTGACTTATGGTATTGATGGTATCGTTTTAAAGGTAGATGATTTAGCATTACAAGCCAAATTAGGAAATACAGTAAAAATACCAAGATGGGAGATTGCCTATAAATTTCCACCAGAAGAGCAAGAAACTGTTGTACAAAATATTGTATGGACAGTAGGTCGTACAGGAGTAGTAACGCCCACCGCTGTGATGGATCCAGTTAATTTAGCTGGTACGGTCGTAAGTCGAGCTGTATTACATAATCCTGATTTACTAAGGCAAAAGGATATCCGATTAGGTGATACTGTTTTATTACATAAAGCTGGCGATATTATTCCTGAGATTTCACAAGTTGTTTTAAATAAAAGACCGCAAGCTAGTCTACCATATGAGATACCGAAAATATGTCCATCTTGCAACCAAAATTTAGTTCATTTAAAAGATGAAGTTGCTTTACGTTGTATCAATCCTATGTGTCCTGCTCAAGTTGAAGAAGGGATTACACATTTTGCATCAAGACAGGCAATGAATATTGTGGGTTTAGGTCCTAAAATTGTACGTCAATTAATAGCATTGCATTTAGTTAATGATATTGCAGATTTATATTTTCTTTCTGCCGCTCAATTGGCTAAGTTAGATCATTTTAAAGATAAATCTATTCAAAATTTATTAAATGCGATTGAAAATAGTAAACAAAATTCGGTAGAATTATTACTTTTTGGCTTAGGTATCGATCATGTTGGAGCTAAAGCTGCACGATTAATAGCTCAAAAATTTCATGATTTGAATACAATCAGAGAGTGTTCTATTGCAGACTTGATGCAAATTGATACTATTGGGCAGACTATTGCTGAATCGATGGTTAAATATTTTGAACAGCAATCGGTTAAAGAATTGATGGATCAACTGCAAATTGCTGGAGTTAATTTTAAATATTTAGGAGCAAGTGACACCCAATCGATTGAAGATAACTTCTTCAAGGGAAAAAATGTGGTATTAACTGGTAAACTAGCTCATTATTCAAGAGCTGATTTAACGAAAAAACTAACAATGTTAGGTGCTAAAGTTATGAGTTCAGTTTCTAAGAATACTGATTATTTAATATATGGGGATGCTGCAGGTTCTAAGAAAACTAGGGCACAGCAGTTAGAGATTCCAATGTTAACAGAAGATGAAGTTATAGCTAAATTAAATAGTCAAAAGGAGTAGTCAAATTGAAGAAACTTTTAATGGGGTTATTAATCTTTGCTTTTGCTATAAACTTAACAGCTTGTGGCAATTTGAAAAATTCTAACCTGACAAATAATCCTGCTAATACCAATGGTAAGCAGAAGACTTATCAAACTACTGTCACCGATAAAAATGGTTACAATGTTTTGTTAAAAGATGGGCAATACTTGATTAGTCCAACCAATGGTATTACTGCAAGTAATAATGATAATAATGTTGATAATCGTAGTTTGGAAGTAGGTTTGTTAAATATTTCTCATGATTTATTTTCAACTGATAAATATGTCTTTCAAGAAGGACAAGTTTTAACACCAAGGCAAGTTAATATTTGGTTGTCTAGATATAGCAAGCACAATAAGCAAGGGCTTAATTATAAGAAAAGTAAGAAATACAGTCCGATTATTTTAAATCAAATTTTTGAGCAAGATTTTTTGGTTAAGTCTGGTTCATCGTATAAGTTAGGTGGGATCAGCTTAGGATTAGCTTTAAATTCAGTGGATTATTATACTAAAGTTAAAGATGGTCCTGAATATCATGTTAATATTAAGAAAAATCAACAACTAGCTTATGGTAAAAAAGTAGCATATACGTTAATAAAACGTTTGCGTAAAATATCTGCTCTTAAACATATTCCAATTTTGATTGGACTTTTTCAAAAAACTGGACGTGATTCTTTAATCGGTGGAAATTATTTGGCATATAGCATTGTTGATACAAATAGTAGTAAAATAAATGAATGGAAGTCAGTTGATTATAGTAGCCAAGTGTTGCCGACTATTGGTGATACCAAACCAATTAATTCAACTGATGCTGCTTCATTTAGTGATTTTAAAGCTGCTATTCAGGGATATTTTCCTAATATTAGTGGTGTAATTGCCAAGGTTCATTACCAAAATAAGCACTTAAAACAGATGAATATTTCTATTACGACACAATTTTATGGTTATGCTCAAATTGAAAGTTTTTCAAGATTAACTTTATCTGTTGCTAAGAAATATTTACCTAATAATGTGCCAATTGAGATACGTATTGAATCCGTTAATAATTTACAGGCGACTATCACTAAAAATGATGCTGATGATAGTTATTATGTTCATGTTTTTAGTGGTGAATAGGAGGTAAAAGGTGAAGATTACAAAAGATGAAATAATTCATGTTGCTAAATTGTCTAGATTAGAATTTAATGCTAAAGAAATTGATAAATTCACAGAGCAAATGGGTGAAATAATCAATATGGCTAACCAGTTAGGCGAAGTAAATACTGATGGTGTAGAAGAAACAGTTCAGGTTGTTGACCGTGATACTGTATTTAGAGCAGATGAGCCTGAACATTGGCAAAGCAAAGCTGAATTGATGAAGAATGTGCCTGATAAAGTTGATGGCTTTATTAAAGTACCGGTTATTATTGATAAGGATGATAATGCCTAATGAATTATTTAAATGAAACAATCGAATCATTAAACAAAAAGTTAAAGAATAAAGAAATAACTGCTGAGCAGTTAACACAAGATACTCTAGCAAAGATTAAAGAGCTTGAACCTAAACTTAATGCTATGATTACTGTGATCGATGATGCTAAACCTGCTGAAAATTTAGATTTTAGTAATGAATTAGCTGGGATTCCAATTGCAGTGAAAGATAATATTATCACTAATAATGTCAAAACCACTGCTGCTAGTCATATTTTGTATAATTATATGCCAGTTTATGATGCTACTGTAGTATCTAAATTAAAAGCAGCTAAAATGACAATTATAGGAAAAACTAATATGGATGAATTTGCTATGGGATCATCTAGTGAAAATTCATATTTTGGAGCACCAAAGAATCCATGGGATTTGACTAAAGTTACAGGTGGATCATCAGGTGGTTCAGCTGCAGCTGTAGCTGGTGGTGAAGTAATTGCTGCTTTAGGTACTGATACAGGTGGATCTATTAGACAACCAGCCGCATTTAATGGTATATTTGGTATCAAACCTACCTATGGTCGTGTATCTCGTTGGGGATTAATTGCTTTTGGTTCATCTTTAGATCAAATTGGTGTTATGACTAAGCGAGTACAAGATTCTGCTAAGATTTTGAATGTATTATCTGGTGCAGATGATCATGATGCAACTGTTTCTGAACGTGAAGTACCTGATTTTACTAAGGCCTTAAATCAAGATGTTAAAGGATTAAGGGTTGCTGTACCTGAAGAATATTTTGGTGAAGGAATTAGTGAAAAAGTTAAAGCGTTAATTAAAGAACAAATTAAAGTTCTGGAAGATAATGGAGCTATTATTAACAAAGTTAGCTTGCCACATACTAAATATGTAATTCCAGATTATTATATTATTGCATCTAGTGAAGCTTCATCGAACTTACAACGATTTGATGGTATTAGATATGGTTATCGTTCTAAAGATGCTAAGAACTTATTAGACGTATATGTTAAATCTCGAAGTGAAGGATTTGGTGATGAAGTAAAACGCCGTATTATGTTAGGATCATTTGCTTTATCAGCTGGTTCATATGACCGTTTCTTCAGACAAGCTGCTAAAGTTAGAACGTTAATTTGTCGTGACTTCGAAAAAATATTTGAAGAAAATGATGTTATTGTAGGTCCTACAACACCAACGCCAGCATTTGGACTTAATAGTAAAACTAAGGATCCATTAGAAATGTATGCTAATGATATTTTGACTATTGCAGCTAATTTAGCTGGTGTACCTGCAGCTAGTGTACCTGCCGGTTTAGTTGATGGGATGCCAGTAGGATTGCAGATTATGGCTAAGCGTTTTGATGAGGAAAGTATTTTCAGAGTAGCTGATTTTATTGAGCGTAGTAATAAGTTTTATGAAAAGAAACCGACGGGATTGGAGGACTAATTAATGAATTTTAAATCGACTATCGGATTGGAAGTCCACTTCGAATTAAAGACTAAAAGTAAAATCTTTTCTCCATCACCGGTTACTTATGGTGCAGAAGTTAATACTGCTACTAATGTAATTGATTGGGGAATGCCTGGTGTTTTGCCAATGGTTAACAAGGAAGTATATCGCTTAGGATTGATGGTTGCATTGGCAACAAATTCACAAATTTCACCAGTTACCCATTTTGATCGTAAAAACTATTATTATCCTGATAATCCTAAGGCTTACCAAATTACTCAATTTTTCCAACCATTAGCTCGCAATGGTTATATTGAAGTTGAAGTTAATGGAAAAAAGAAACGAATTGGTATTCATGAAATGCATATCGAAGAAGATGCAGGTAAAAATACGCACGGAACCAATGGCTATTCATATGTTGATTTGAACCGTCAGGGTGTTGCTTTACTTGAAGTTGTGTCTGAACCTGATATGGAAACACCAGAAGAAGCTTATGCTTATCTTGAAAAATTACGTCAAATTGTTCAGTTTACTGGTGCATCTGATGTTAAGATGGAAGAAGGCTCCATGCGTGTTGATACCAATATTTCTATTCGACCTGCTGGTCAAAAGGAATTAGGTACGAAAGTGGAAATGAAAAATTTGAATTCTTTCCAGCATGTTCGTCAGTCTTTAGCTTATGAAGAAAAACGCCAAGCTGCTGTATTACTTTCTGGCGGTCAAGTTCAACTTTCAACGCGTCGTTTTGATGAATCTACAGGTAAGACCGTATTAGAGCGTGTTAAGGAAGGGGATGCAGATTATCGCTACTTCCCAGAACCTGATATTGCACCATATCATATTAAACAAAGCTGGATTGATGAAATTAAGGCCTCATTGCCTGAGTCACCATTTGATCGTCGTAAACGTTATGTTAATGAATATGGCATTAAAGAATATGATGCAGATGTTATTTTACAGACTAAAGAGTCTAGTGATTTTTATGATGCAACTGTTAAAGCTGGTGCCGATGCAACATTGGCAGCTAATTGGCTAAATACACAAGTTAATGGATATCTGAATGAAAAGCAAGTTGATCTTGATGAAGTTAAATTAACGCCAGAGCATTTAGCTCAAATCATTAAGATGATTCAAGATGGTACTATTTCATCTAAGATTGCTAAGAAGGTATTTCAAGAAAGTATTGAACATGGTACTGAACCAAAGAAATATGTTGCTGACAAAGGAATGATTCAATTATCAGATTTATCTGTTTTAGCTCCATTAGTTGCTAAAATTGTAGATAATAATCCTCAATCAGTAGAAGATTTTAAAAATGGTAAAGATCGTGCAATTGGTTTCTTAGTTGGTCAAATTATGAAAGAAACTCATGGTAAGGCTAACCCTAAAGTTGTTAATGAATTAATTAATAAAGAATTACAAAGTCGCTAATTGAGAAAGGACAAGGAAAATGACAAAGAGAGCACGTTTGATTTACAATCCTGTATCTGGTCATGAACAAAATATTAGAAATGTTGCTAGTATTTTAGATATTTTAGAACAAGCTGGATATGAAGCTAGTGCTTTTAGAACCACAGCTGAACCTTTTTCTGCTCAAAAAGAAGCTAATCGAGTTGGTAAAGATGGTTTTGAGTTGATTGTTGGTGCTGGTGGTGATGGTACTATTAATGAAATTGTAAATGGGATTGCTCCTTTAGATCATCGACCTCAGATGGCTGTTATTCCGTCAGGTACTACGAATGACTTTGCCCGTGCATTAAAAATACCACGAGATGACTTGGTAGCTGCTGCTAGGTTAGTTTTGCAAGGCAAGACTCGAAAAATGGATATTGGCAAAGCTGGCGACAAATATTTTATGAATATAGCTGCCAGTGGCTCGTTAACTGAATTGACGTATGGTGTTCCTTCTGAATGGAAATCTATTCTAGGTTATACTGCATATTTATTAAAGGGAGCAGAGATGTTTCCAAAAATCAGTAATAATAAGATGAGATTAACTTATGATAAGGGAGTATACGAAGGCGATTTGTCAATGTTCTTTTTAGGGATGACTAATTCGATTGGTGGCTGGGAACAAGTAATGCCTGATGCTCAATTATCGGATGGGTTGTTTCAATTAATTGTTGTGAAAACATCTAACCCGATTGATATTCTACGATTAATGGCGATGGCAATTAATGGTAACCATGTAAAGGATCCTAACATTATTTATACGAAGACTAGATCTTTGAAAGTAGAGTTATTAGATACTTCGCACTCCAAGAAAAAGATAGCTGTTAATTTAGATGGTGATATTGGTGGATATTTACCGATGAGTTTTACCAATTTACAGCAACATATTGAGTTTTTTGTTGGTTAATATTAATACAAAAGAAAAATAGATAGTTTAATCTATCTATTTTTTATATATAATAATAGTATGGTATATCAAAAAAAGTAGGGGGGTGTTGATAATATTCAATAAAACTAATTTAAACATAAAAATTAAGCATTTTAAATTTGGTTATATTGCAGTTAGCATTGTAGTTGTCTTTGCGATGGCAATGGCTAGTTGTGTTTTTGCTAGGAAAAATAGCAAGCATAGTTCTACATTACGTACATCGAAAGTATCCTTGCAAAAGAAAATATTTAGACCCTATCCAGATCCGACTGATTTAGTTAAGGAAGGAGAATGGCAAAAATCTAGTGAGAAAAAAGCATATCCTAACCTAAAAAAAGTTAAGAAATTAGTTATACGTGTTTCCGTTAAGGGGAATAGAGTTTATTTACTTGATAATAATAAAGTTATCTATACTATGTTAGCTAGTTGTGGTAAGTATAAAAATGGCAAATCATTAACACCTCTTGGCAAATATCAGATTATTGGTGGTAGGGGAGATAAATTTTTTAATTCTAAGCTTAATGAAGGTGCTCTAAATTGGGTTAGTTGGACGGAAAATTGTGTATATTTATTTCATTCTGTTCCAATATGTAAGAATCAGAAAATAAATAAATCTGAAGCTGCAAAATTAGGCAAGCAGCCAGCTTCTAATGGTTGTATACGTCTTAGTTTGCCAGATTCTAAATGGCTTATGGATAATGTACCTACGGGTACACCTGTTGTTATTAAAACGCATTAAAAAAGAACTACATGTCGTGAACATGTAGTTCTTTTTTTCGGTATTAACGGCGATTGTCGCTAAAACCAAAAATCTGTAAAAATTGGATAAATAAATTAATAAAATCTAGATACAAAGTCAATGCACCGATTATAGCTAAGCTTGTAGTAGCAATTTCGTCATGATTTTGAATGAAGATATTCTTCATTTTTTGAGCATCCCATGCAGTCAAAATTGTAAAGATAACAACTGCAATATAAGAAAAGATGTAGGTTACCATAGGATTACGCAAAAACATATTGATAATAGTAGCTACGATTAAACCGATTAAAGCAGCTGATGCATAAGATCCTAAATTACTTAAATCTTTCTTGGTTGTTGTGCCGATGAAAGCCATCGTGATAAATACAGCACTACTTGATAAAAAAGCGGCAGTGATGCTTGTTTGAGTGAATGCTAAACAGATAATAGAGAAAGTTAATCCATAAACCATCGCTGTAAGCATTAATAACACAAATGATAAAATAGGATTTTTACTAAAACTAGTTCCAATGATCAAGGCAAATGGTAATATCAATAGTACAAAAGATAGTGCATGATTTTGGCTTAAAGCGTTGAAAAATTGGTTAGCGAAAAAGTGTAAAACTGTATATGCAGTCGCAGCTGAAACTAAAATTGCTAGGGCTACGATACTATACATTTTAGTTAGAAAACGATTCAAAGCAACATTATCAACAATGCTACGACGTGTTTGAAAAATATTTTCAAAATTATTCATTATTTCCTCCCATATAATAATTAAATACTATAGATTTAACTAATATTATAACTTATATTTTATTCCAAACCAAAATTATTGCATTATACCATGTATTCTTTTTAATCCAATACCGCTAATTCCAGAAATGATGGAAAAAATAGGTGAAAATAGACTGAAAAATGTAAATGGTAAAAAGGTTAAAACTGGTACGCCTAAAGTTGAAGCTGCAAAAGCACCAGCTACTCCCCAAGGAATTAAATAGTTGATAACACTCCCGCCGTCTTCTAGAACACGACTGAGTGCTAATGATGATAAGCATAATTTAGTGTATGCGGACTTATATGCTCTTCCTGGTAAAATAACAGACAAATATTGCTCGCCAACTAATAAATTAATGCCGATGCCTGATAAGATTGTAGCAATGATTAAGCTACCAGGTGTTTTTAATTTAGCAACTAGAGGACTCATTGCACTTTGTACAATGTTAAATTTCATTAATAATCCACCTAGTGATAAGGTTGAAATAATTAAAGCGACTGTTTCCATCATGCTAGCAATTCCTCCACGACTTAAAAGGGCATTGAATGCTGCATCGTTGGTTTTAGCCACATAACCATTAACAATAATTTGATTCAGTGAAGCTATTGATTGGTGCGGATTTTGGATAAAAATAATAATAATAGAGATGGTAATATTTAAAAATAAAGTAGGAATAGCTGGTATTTTTTTCCATGCACAAAGTACCATAAAAATAATTGGAATGATGGTCCACCATGAAATCATAAAATGACTTTTTAAAATATGTGATAAAGTTTCAATTCTAGCTGCATTCATTGCACCACCATGACCTAAAATGGTAAATAATAATAATGAGCAGAAGAAAGCTGGTAAGGTAGACCATAACATATTTTTAATATGTGCAAATAACTCACTTTCTGCGACAGCCGATGCTAAATTAGTTGAATCAGATAGTGGCGACATTTTATCGCCAAAAACCGCTCCCGAAATGATAGCTCCAGCTACTAATCCAGGATTAGCTTTCATCGAAATGCCGATACCAAATAAGGCAATACCTATAGTTGAAATGGTTGTAAAACCCGATCCGATAGCTACACCGATAATTGTACAGACTAGAAAGACGGATGGTATAAAATAGTTACCATTTAGTAAGTGAAAACCTAAATACATAATGGATGGAATAATGCCACTTTTAATCCATAGGCTGATTAGGGCTCCAATTAGGATAAAAATAAAGATAGGGATAATTGCGACACCAATACCTTCTTTGATACCATCTTGGATTGATTGCCAACTGTAACCATGAAAAAATTTGATCCAAAAAATAAATAGGCAAATAGTAAACAATACGGGAACTTCTGGTGCTATTCCTAATTTAATTACTGAGATTCCTAGAATGAATAATAAAGCCAGTAAAATACAGATTGCTTCAGTGAATGTAACTTTGTGTTTCATAAAATGCTCCAAATAAAAAAAACCGTTGATATATAAATCAACGGGACGATATGATAACCGTGGTACCACCCATATTAATGCTACGCAATACTCATATCAGGTGATAACGGCACTGAATATGGCCGAATAAATCATGTTTTACATGTCCGCTGTAATTCGAAAATTTTGCCTGACCGATTTGCACCTACCATCGGCTCTCTTGCTCTTAACAAAATTTCTACTAAAACGAAATTTCTGAAAACATGATAGCAATATTAAAATGCAATGTCAATAAAAATTGAATAAGTTTCAAATATACACAAATTGCGGCTTTTTTTGTATCATATAGTAATGAATAACTGGTGTGAGGTTTAAAAATGGAAAAGAATCAAATTGTTGAATTAGAAATAACAGACTTATCTTATGAAGCAATGGGCGTAGCTCACTATGAAGGATTAACAATTTTTGTGAATAATGCTTTACCTGGTGAAATTGTGCAGGCAAAAATATTGAAAATTAAGAAAAATTTTGCTTTTGCCAAAGTTGAAAAGTTCTTACAAAAAAGTTCCGATCGGATGGACGTGCCTCTGCGTCAATGGGTGCAAACTGGCTTAGCTGCTTTAGCTCATATGAAATATGAAAGACAATTAGAATTTAAAAAACAGCAGGTAGTTAATTTGTTAGAAAAAGTCCATCTTAATAAAAAAGTTAATGACTGTTTAGCTAGCCCGGAATCAACAGCATATCGAAATAAGGCCCAAGTTCCCGTTAGAATGGTTAATGGTCAATTAGAAGTTGGTTTCTTTAGAAAACATTCGCATGACTTAGTACCAATGACTGATTTTTTAACAACTGACAAAAAAATAGATGCAGCCGTGGTAGCTGTTAGAGATATTTTGCGAAGATTTAATGTTCCCGCATATGATGAAATTAAACACAATGGTGAGGTTAGGTATTTAGAAATCAGAAGAAGCAAAGCTAATGGGCAATTAATGATTGTTTTAGTTTGCTTGCATAAATCTTTTAACAATCTTGATACTGTAGTCCAAGCTATCCAATCATTAGACAATGTTGCCTGTGTTATTTTAAATCATAATCCACATAATACGAATGTAATTTTGGGTGAAAAAGAATATATTTTAGCAGGTAATGGAGAAATAGTTGATAAAATTGGTGATTTATCATTTAAGATTTCATCACAAAGTTTTTTCCAAATAAATTCGTTGCAGACACCACGTTTGTATAATTTAGCTATTCAAAAAGCCCAACTGACAGCTGATGATGTAGTAATCGATGCTTATTCTGGTATTGGTACAATTGGTTTATCAGTTGCTAAGCATGTAAAAAAAGTGTTAGGTGTTGAAATTGTAAGGGATGCAGTTAAAGATGCCAAAAAAAATGCCATTTTAAATGGCATCAATAATGCAGAATATTTTGAGGGAAAAGCAGAAGAATTAATGCCACAGTGGGCTAATGAAGGCTTAAAAACTGATGTGATTTTTGTTGATCCACCACGCAAGGGACTTACAGATACTTTTATTAAGGCAGCAGTGGCAACTAGTCCTAAAAAAATTGTCTATATTTCGTGTAATCCAGCTACTATGATTAGAGATTTGCAGGTTTTTCAAGCAGCAGGTTATGATTTTGATTGCATTGATCCAGTGGATATGTTTCCGCAAACGCCGCACGTGGAGTGCGTAGTATTGATGTCAAGAAAATAACTAGTAAAGGGAAGGAGGGACTGTATGATTACCGAACGATTAAAGATAAGAAAATTTACCAACAATGATCTGAGGGACCTATACAGTCTACTTTCAGATGAAGATGTCATGGAATTTATAGAAGCTCCGTTTTAATGGGAAAAAACAGCGAATTTTCTAAATAGTGTCGCATTGATTGATTCTCCTTTAATCTATGCGGTAGAAGATTTTAATCAGAAGTTTATCGGATATGTAATATTTCATGAGTATGACAAAGACTCCTTCGAACTTGGTTGGATACTAAATAAGGGAGACTGGGGGAAAGGATATGCCAATGAATTAACAAAAGCCTTTATAAAGATTAGTTCAAAGATAGGGAAAAACTTGATTATTGAGTGTGACCCAACCCAAGAAATCTCCAAACGAATTGCGATGAAATATGATTTTGAATTTCTTGGAGAAAGTGATGGTTGCAGTGTATTCAAAAGAAAGCTGATTAATAAGATTTGAAAAGGTGACAAAGTGAGAAATTGAAAGAATACACGACTTTAGGTTACTGAATAAATTCTAGTTAAATACCGAAAACATACCACTCAATTAGCTGCTTAAATAAAATTCCAACTTTTTGGGTTCACATTAATAGTGAAAAATAAGAAAATAGCTTAACATTATGCATGAACTATACGGCTTGAAATAGAAAAGTAAATTTCCAGTTTGAAATGGGTATAATTAAATATATTTTTATGTATAAAAACAAACGGAAAACAAACAAATTGCGTTTAGTAGTACATTTGTTTCCTCATATATAATTTAAGCAATGAATATTAGTAAAAAAATATCTTTATATGGAGACTATATATGAGGGAAGTAATCAATTAGAATATAAAGAAATAAATTGTGGTATAGAAAAAATTTACGAATAAAATGAGAAATACGTAGTAATAGCAGGTGTAGGAAGGAATGGTTTTACTGTATCAGTGTATACAGGAGGTTCAATATAGTGAAAAGATTAAAAATAATGATAGATTTTATATCAGCTCCATTATGGAAAGATACTTTTGAAACACAAAAAAAGAATTAGTAACAGTAATCGAAGTAATAGATAATGATGAATACCTACAAAAATTAAACGAAGAAATTCAAGATTTATATTCGTCTATTACAAAAAATTATAATAATGAACCAGTTTATTTTGTTGAAAAAAAAAGACTTGATAAAGAAAAAATGTTAGATTTACTTGAAAGACTTATAAATAGACAAAATGAAATTAATGATGGTAGTTTTGTGATTGATTACAGATAAACATAAAGAATAATGAATCCATAAAAAATATATGGGATTAGAGTTGGTGCATTGGATAGTGGAGGCGGAGTGATGGTTTAACTCTATTTTTTGGATATAGCAAATATAGAAGAGATTATAGAAACGTTATATTAGAAACTGGCAGAAACATATTATAAGGAGGAAATATATGGGCATGAAGTATAGTGAAGTAGGTTTTAGAGCTTTTTATCATAATTTTGTTGCTGTTCCAATTAAGGATAATCTGAAGGAGGTAGTAGAAGATTTTCCTGGAGCAGATAAAGCAAATTACATTTTAACATATGGATATATTGATCATACAGAAGGATTAACACTTGAAGTGTTGGCTACTTCGGTTAAGCATGATGAAAGTTTTATTTTTGGAGTTGGAAATACAGAAAAATCATCAAAGATTAGAATTGGATCTGTTATGAATGATGAATGTTTTTATTTTGATGATAAAGACGAAAAAATGTATAAAAGTTATGCAGACAAGATAGAAATGTTAGAGATCTATAATGCGGGAGATGAAGTAGAAGAATCTCGCAATATGCATTTCTTAGATGAATCAAGAAACCCGGAATATCCTGATGATGTATTGGTATATCTAGTGAAAGATGGAAATAATCCGGAAGGATGCTGGGTACGGATTGAAGGTTTAGCAGAAGATCATATTTTCGGAACTTTGCTTAATGAACCTGAGCAGGATTTTGGTTGTCACGAAGGTGATAAGATTCCATTTTACGTGAAACATAATGATTATAAAGACATATCACTATGGTCTAATATGAATCAAAGTTCAAGAATCACTGCTGAGGATTTAGAAGATGGAAGAGTGTTAGAAGCTGCCATCCATACTTTTAATGAAGCACGTACTGAAAAACACTTGCTGGATATCATGGCGATCTTACGAGACAGCTATGTGTGGGTTCCATGCAATGCTATAATGAGTGATGCAGATCAAGCAAGATTGACTGCTAAGGATTTAAAGATTGGTGAAGAATTTACTACTCATGATCAAATAAGGATGGTTCCTGATATATTACAAAGTGGCGATGAATTTTTCTTTCCTGTATTTTCTAATATAGAAGCAATGGGTGAGTATGGAAATGGGTTCTCCAAAGTGCAGAAACATTTCTTAGAAGCACTTGTGCTTGCAAAGAATAATGAAAAAGATCTGGCAGGTATAGTTATAAATGCTTTTTCGGAGCCGTATATACTAGATAAAGAATTATGGAATTTGTTCGATAAGATTTAATCTCGAATTCAAATATAATGTTATGAAGATAATTATAGAATTATATTAAGTTATTGGTACTCATGGATGTATTAAACGAAAAGCAGATCAACACTATTTTAATCAAGGATTATAAGAATTTATTAAACGATTAAAACATAACAAAGTCTTAGTTCATGGTACAAATGTTTTTTTAGTTTCAGCTTATCCAATATGGACTAAGTACTATGACGAAATAAAAAACAAACTGATGACAGGAATAGAAACAGTTGATAATGATGAAGAATTATGGACACTTAATGATGGAATACAAGACTTGTATTCTTCATTTTTTAAATAGACTACAAAGATGAGCCTGTGTATTTTGATAAAGAAGAAAAATTAAATAAAGTTAAAATGTTAGGCTTAATTAAAAAATTAATTGTCAGAATAGAACGAATCAATATTTTGAGTTTAAAATCTCCATAGAGGGTATATAAATTTATTAAATAGTTACGATATCCCTCTATTAGGGACATAATCTATTAATACTATATATTGCCAAAAGACAAATAGAAGGCTACGAAATAGACTTTATTTGTAAAAAAAATGAGGAGATAATTTATATTTGGGTAAGTTTGAGCTTGATGGATGAAAAGACTAGAGAGAGTGAATTTAGACCCCCCTAAAATGAAAAAAGATAACTATCCTAAGATTATATTAAGTTTAGATACTCTTGATTTTTCAAAATCAGGTTTTAAGAATATTAATGCAGAACAATTTTTAAATGGTAAAGTAGATTTATAAGGTACCAATACTAAGAGTCACATACTATTCTTATTAAAAGTTTCAATGGATTTTTTCCATTATGTCTACTATAGGTACGTTTGAAGCCCTAACCCTGATTTCACGAGATTAACATAGTTAATTGATGTGAAATAGCGGTAGGTGATGAAAAGTTTTCATAAGAGATATGGCCTGTGAAGCATCGACTGGCAAGAAAGTGACTGCTGAGACTGTCGTATTGATGTCAAGAAAATAAGTATCTACAAGGAGGAAAAATGATAAAGAAAATAGGAATTGTTAGTTTATCTAGTGGTGTTTTGGGGGAAAGTTTTGTTGAGCATGAAATAAAAATAGGATTAGACAGATTAAATAAGCTAGGAGTAGAGATAGAGTTTTTACCTAATTCTCTGAAAGGCATTGATTTTTTAAAAAATCATCCAGAAGCTAGGGCAGATGATTTGCTACTTGCTTTTGAAGATGACACTATTGATATGATTTTATGTGCTATTGGTGGAGAAGATACTTATAGATTAGCCCTTATTTGTTCGAAGGCGATAGATTAAAAAATATTGTCAAACAAAAACTTTTTTTAGGCTTTTCTGACTCAACAATAAATCACTTTATGCTAAATAAACTTGGTATAAAAACATTTTATGGTCAGGCTTTCTTGACAGATGTATGCGAACTATCTGATAACATGTTAGCTTATACAGAAAAATACTTTTTAGAACTTATAAAAACAGGGAAAATAAAAGAGATACACCCTAGTGAAGTTTGGTATGAGGAAAGAGAAGATTATAGCGAGAAAGCTATAGGAATAGAAATGAAAAGTCATACTAATACCGGTTTTGAGCTTTTAAGAGGAAATCCTATATTTAGTGGGAAAATTTTAGGCGGATGCATAGAATCAATATATGATATGTTAGATAATTCTTTATTTGAAGATACAGTAAAAAATTGTAGTAAATATGATTTATTTCCAAGCCTTGAGGCATGGGAGAATAAAATTTTACTTATAGAAACAAGCCAAGAAAAAATAAAACCAGATTTATATAGGAAAATGATACTTGCTCTAAAAGACTACGGAATATTTGATAAATTATCAGGAATACTAGTAGGGAAACCTCAAAATGAAATCTATTATGAGGAGTATAAATCTATTTTATTAGAAGAAATTACCAATAAAATAGATTTACCTATTGTCTATAATATAAATATTGGACACTCAACTCCAAGATGTATAATTCCTTTTGGGGCAGAAGCAGAAGTAAATGTAAGTAGACAAACTATATCCTTTAATTATTAAACAAAATTGAGCTAAGACATGAGCTGTTTTTTCCTACTTTAGAATTATTTAGTAAATTATAAGATGCTTATTGATTAACCTATTCCCACATACGAGGATTTTGAGAAATATTAAAATTTATCCATACTGACTACTCAAGCCATGTGGAGAGTGTAGTGTTGATGTCAAAGGCTGATTAGGTGGGTGCAAATTTGCCCTTGTGTAGCAAGGCTTAGCGAGGGCTATCGTTAAAAGGTTTAGTGAGTGGTGGCTTTAAGCTTGGGTTCTCGCGGTTTTTGAACGTGTTTTGGCTGTTTGAAGAAATATAGCTCAAAAGGTAAAATGAGACTTGATTATTAGTATGTGCACGAGGAGGTTTTTAAGGAAATGGACAAGCTCGTTAGTTTTTGCCGTGAAGTAGCGACATTCGACTTGACGGTTGCCTTAATATGGGATGGCACACTTACTATTAGAATTGGATTTACCTCTTTTGTTATTGGTGTCACAGTTATCTCGCTTAAGACTGTCCATCTAAAGACTGATTGAATTTTGTGAGGTTGAATCTGATTCTAATCAAGTGCTCATCACGGATATTGAGATTGGTGAGCTTTATGTAGAAGTGAACAATGGCTTTGTATCCACTGGAGAAAGATAAAATTCATATTTAATGAAATTGACAATCAGGACTTATGGAGGGGTTTATGGCTGAGATTTGGGATGCGTATGATAAAGAATTTAATAAATTAAAGAATATTACATTAGTGAGAGGAGAACCAATTCCTGACGGCATGTATCATTTGGTGGGCGAAGTAATTGTTAAACATATAGATGGCACTTACCTTATTATGCAAAGAGATTTTGAAAAGAAATTCGGTGGAATGTGGGAGTTGACAGCAGGTGGTTCTGCATTGCAATATGAAACACCATTAGAATGTGCAGTAAGAGAATTAAAAGAAGAAACAGGTATTGAAGCTTCAAAAATTATGGAGATCGGAAGATTTGTGCAGGATGTTTACCACTCTCTTTATGTTGAATATCTATGCGTAACCGATTGTAAGAAAAATGCAATTGCTCTTCAAAAAGGAGAAACGGTTAATTATAAGTGGGTAGATAAAAAGAGCCTTTTGGAAATGAGCCAAGACGAGTTAGTATCATCAAGGGCAATCAAACTTATTAAAAAAGTAGATATATAAATTCAAGTTTGGCTGTTTGAGGGAAGATATCAACGCTCTAGGGTCGAGTGCACAGGATGTTAACGTTAAAAAGTGCCCCCACTTTGCCCCCACCCTGTGAAGTGGGAAAATAAGGTTTAGGCTAATTATCATGGAGAAGAAATCTAAGTTTCGTTAGTCTAATAATAAGGAGAGATGGCTAAGGATAAGATAGATGAGCTAAATAAAGATGTGATAGTCATCCATCCTCAGCGGGTGATTAAGGATTATGTGGTGGGAATTTATGCTCGTGTGAGCACAAATCGTAAAGAGCAGCTGGATAGTCTTGCTGTTCAGGTGTCTGGTCTTACTCGTCTTGCTGCTTCTCACATGACTTGGTTTGTTGCAGATATTTTTCTTGATGTTGCTTCAGCTAAGGTTGGATCTTCAAGAAACGAGTTTAATCGAATGATTGATGAGTGTGCGAAAGGTAATCTTGATATTATTCTTACTAAAAGTGTGAGCCGTTTTGGTCGTAATACGAAAGAAGGCTTAGAGGCTATTAGAAAGCTTAAAGCTTGTGGCACGAGAATTATTTTTGAGGCTGATAAGATTGATACGGAAACTGTCGATGATGAGCTTTTAATTAGCGTGGTTCAGGCTTGTAGTCAAGCAGAGAATGATTGGCGAAGTGAAAATATACGCTTTGGCTTAAAACACAGAGCATAAGATGGCACATCAGGTCTTTATAGTAGGGCTTGTTATGGCTATAAAAAAGATAAACATGGAATGCTTATTATTGATGAAGAGCAAGCGAAGGTAGTGAGAGCTGTCTTTGATTGGTATCTGGAAGGTTTAAGCGTTGGTGGAATTATTGAAAGATTAAAAAGTAAAGGTGATAATTCTCCCAAAGGGAAAGACACTTGGAGTAAACGAGCCGTTGAGAGCACTTTGACTAGGCGTAAATATACAGGCGATGTGGCGATTGCGAATTCAGAAGGATCGGAGAATCGTTATTTGAATAAGAACCATCACGAAGGGATAATTTCAAAGGAGTAATTTGAAGTGGTTCAACTAGAAATGGAATTTCGTAGTAATGTTGAAATTGGAGAAGACGGAACGGTGCGTAGAAAGAGTAAAAAGCATAGTTCGAAAAGAAGAAAGTAGCTCAGTAACAAATCATTAAAAAAGGAGAAAGTAAATGCAAATACATAAAAGTGATAGGGTACTTATTTCGGAATTATATAATGAAACAAACCCATATAAGATTTGTGATATATTTGACTCAAAATCAAAAATGTATAAAGAAGCTAAATTAATTTATTTTAATCTAGGGATAAATCCTGTACTTGAATCATTTAAAAATAATATTTTAAATGGCTATAGTATTCTAGGGATATCAGATTATGAAAAATCATATATTTTTGATAATAAATATAATTCAAAAGAAACGAGAGTATTAGAAATAGGAAAAACGATAAATTTAGATTTAAATGTTTTAACATATCTAAAAAAAATAGTATCAGGCAGGAAGATAGAGGATGAGGATGAATTCATAGAATATTTAAAATATATCAAAGAATCAAATTATAATTTGAATATGTCTATTTCATTGCTTGAAAGAATTAGTAAACCCATAGATCTAAAAGTTTGGTCGGATTATGTTTTTTCATTTGTGAAATATGAATCATTAGATAGTATCACAAAGAATTCTTTGGAAGACAAGACTATACTTCCAGAACCTAAATATAAATGGGCAAAGGATATATTAGATTCATCTGTACATATGGATGAAAAATTTAATCAGTTTTATGTTGTTGCTTGTATTCTAAGTAAAGCGTTCATATTAAAAACACAAAAGATGGATTTAAATAGAAAATTTGTTGAACTATTAAATTATTCACTAAATGAATTAAATGTCTATATGGAGTTCGAACTGTATTTACTGTATAAATATTTATATGATGATAAAAGTGTAGAGAGGGCATTTGCAAAAATACAAGGGATTAGTAAGAAAACTCTAGATAACATAAAAAACACTGCATGGGATATTTTACATATTAGGTTTGTTGAAGAACAGATAATCAGTGACTTAAGAAAAGATAAAGTGATTTTTCATTATATAGGAACAAAAGATATTGGATTGCAAAAAATAATCAATATTAATCCTTTGAAAATAATAGGTTTTTTGGATGACCAAAAAATTATGGTAAGAGAGCATAATTTCAAAGAGGAAATTCAGTGCGAAGAAATTGATGAGATGATAGAAAAGCATATTAACAAGAATAATATATGTGATGTTAATTATAAAGAAAAATTTGAAGAAATATCAAATGAAATTGCTCAGATGATATAATAAATAGGCTAATCAAAAGTGAAGCAATTGAAACTTCAATTGTATAATAAATGCTATAAAACCAGTGAATGTTAAAGAATTATCACTTTTTTATAATTAGCCTAAAAGTCACACGTCGAGAGTGTTGTTTTGATGTCAAAAGCTGATTAGGTTGATTTATAAATGCGGCATGATACAATCGTATTAACAGAACCTCTCCACGCTTAATGTAGTTCTTCTACATGCGGACCACGGAGAGGGCTTTTTGTATGAAAGAGTATACGTATGACATTGAAGCCAGCTTTAACGTATGATCAACAAATTGCAAGACTTGTAAATGACCATCATTTAAAAATTTCTAACATTGAATTTGCAAAAGAAATTTTGAAGAAAGTCAACTATTACAGACTTTCTGGTTATGGTGTAGGGTTGAAGAATGCTAATAACAAGGAGTATTAGCAAGACACTGTTAGCATAGAACAGCTATTTAATCTTTATTGCTTTGATAGTCAATTTAAAAATAATCTAATGCGAACTATAGAGCAAATTGAGATAGAACTTAGAACTCAGATTGCCTATTACTTATCTATCAAATACGGTCCTGAACTATTGATGAGTGAGACTAATTTTGTTTACAAGACAAATAAACAAAATCTATTTACTCTATTCTTATAAAAAGCTTGATTTTATGGAGAAAGCAAAATGTGTGAAAATATAAAATCATATTTAATTATATTAAATATAAATGTGAGCAGGTTATTTTGGAAAGTGATAAAGAACTTACAATAAATAAGAAAAATTATATTGAAGCAATATGTGAGACAATGTACGATGAAAGCAATGAATGGTATGAAGATATATATGATATGCCCCCATATGATATAGTTGAGCTATTTGAAAAACAGTAAAAGAAGAAGTAGGAATAACTGTTACATTTAAAGCGATAGACCTTGAAGTATCGATTTTAGAAGACTGTTGATGGGCGATAGAAATTAAAACTCTCAAGGAAAATATCAGTAAGCATAATACCGCAAACACAATCTCAATTAAAAGCAATTTATAAAGATTATTAGATACAATAGTTGTAACTGTGACTCCACACTCTTTCTAGGAGGAAAAGAAATCATAGACCTAAATAACAAATCAGAAACCAGATCAAATAAAAAATCTTTTAAACTAAATTACCAAAAGACAGGTAATAAACTTATGAGTCAAGATGAAATAACTGTATGGATGGTGATAAATGCTATGCCGACTAAGAGGAGTAAGATCTTTTTTGTCTTATAAATCTGATATTACAAAGCATAGAATTACAAGTTGGTGGAAGATTTAGAAAAAGAATTTGTTTTATTAAAACATCTAATAAGTATATATGATTAAAAAAGCATATCGTTTAAATATTAAAGAAATACAAAGAAAAAATCAACAAAAGTTAGCAGAATTAAATGTCTACTTATGATAAATTATGATTATAGAAAGACCGTTGACTATAAAAATACTATAAATTGAAACATTACTTAATAGGGGAAGAAATGTATTATAAAAATTTTCAGAGGTATAAGAATGGGTACTAAGAGTAGAGGAGATAATAATTATGGATTATTTTAAAGAAAAAGGTATTTGGATTTTATGTATGATAATATTTGCGATACTAGGCATACTTTCAATTGTTAATAAAGATTATTTTTATTTGTCTTTTTCGCTACTAACAATAGGATTTATATTATCTAATGTCATATTGAAAGATCATAAATCCAAAAGTAGAGATTCTATAATTCAAGTTTTAATGATAATTTTGCTTTTTGTGATGAAAGTATTAAAAATAGAAAATATAAAATTATCAATAATAATGTTTATTGTAATTTTTCGAGATATATATTAATGAATCAAATAAAACTTTAGAGAAAATAAATATAAAAATAAAAAAACATGTTAGTAATAGTTTTGATGTTAGCTATGATGTTACAAGCTATGCCAACAGATGCATTTGCTTACGGTGGAAATAAAATTTTACATAATTTTAATATAAACGAGGAAGATTTGGAGAAAATATTGGTGGTTTGAAATAATGTTCCTTAGGAAATGATTCAAACTGCTTCCGAAACGGAAATTGAAACATATTTAAATAATAAAAGTATTTATTTCTTTGAAAATCAAGAGGAAGCACCAAAATTTAAACGTGAATATGGAAATACCATTAAGCCTCAAGGTTGGTGGGAAGGTGCAAAGTGTATAGGAGCAATAGCATTATTTTTAGGTGGAGCAGGTGCAGCGATAAAAGGTGTGAAAGCTTTAGTCAAAGCAGCTGGTGGTGTTAGAGCATTGGCTATAGCAATAGCTGCGTATATTAGAACAGGTGCGATTCCAAAATGGGATTCAAAGCAACCTAGTTTAACATTGACTTATGTTGGGGAGCAATACTTTCTGTAACAGACCTTGATGAGTGCACAAAAGTATTTGAGTAATAATTATAATAAATTAAAATAAACGCAAGTATACTAAATCATATAGATTTGGTAATTCGTATCTAAATACAAAAGCGATTAAGTATATATAAATCTTAATCGCTTTTATATGTTTAAATCATATCTTCAAGAAATTAAATAGAGATGAAGTTTATGGAAAATAGAATTTAAGTATTAAATAAAAAGAAATATAGATATAAATATTTAGTCTAGATAATGGAATTCCATGATTGTAGAAACACTTATTATCATCATCTAGTTAAAAAGTAGAATAAGTTTAGAAAATAGAATATAATTAAACATACAATCAGATAAATTTAAGTGGAACTAGCTAGAGATTATCAATTATTTACAGATGTCTATTCTTATAAGTCACTAGAGAGACTAATATAACTAATAACATAAATTATATATAATATATGAAATAGCATACACAAAGCTATTTAAACCTAATATGATAAACTGATCAGATGAGTTAGCAAAACAGACACTTGATAAGTTTATAAATTTATTGATGCAAATACAGAATTATATTTGAGTCATTTATAACTAAGATGAGGAAAGGATAAAGGTGTAATCATAATATGAATACTATATTAGTAGAATTAAAACAGATAAATTTAGAAAAATGGTTGCCTATATTGATATCTTTGATAACTCTTATATATACAATTTTAAACAATAATAAACTAAATAAGAGAACTAAAAAAAATGAAGAAACGAATAAATCAAATGAACAGTGGAAAAAAGATTTTGAAATTTATAAAGAAGAAAAAAGACAAGAAGATATGCTAAATACTAAATTATTAACAGAAATAAGTACTAGAGTTTCAATTGTTCCATATTTTAATATAGTTTTAGATGATAATAGAATAAAAAGAGAAGAAGAATTTTTGATTTTAGAGGTCGGTCTTATTAACATTGGTAAAGAAAGTGCAACAAATATTCAATTAGATCCATTATATCCTGAGAAAAAATTGGAGGGTTATTTTATAAGTAAAGTGTATCCCGTTAAGCAATATCAGATTTATGAATATTTAAGTCAATATTATGCGATGGCAACAGAAGAAGTTACATTTAAGATTAGATTAAATTTTCCTAAAGGTAAAGAAATGAGCGATTTTTTAAATTTTAGAATTAAATATGAGGATTTAATAGGTCACACTTATCAGCAGGAATTTAGATTTGGATTTTATATTATCAATGATTCTTTGGGATATAGTCTAGATAACAGTTCGTATATCCCTACTACAAAGGATAAATAGAATGGAAGAGCTAACTATTCTCGGGCAATAGAAATTAAAAACTTTATCGTCTTTTTTTATACTCAAGATTAGGAGGTTAAAATGATAAGGATAATAAGTCCCACTTAAAACAAATTAATATATAAGACATTTAGCGATTGAAATATAAGTTCAGTCGCTTTTTTAATTGAAATTTATAAATCAAGGAGAAGAAATTAATGGATAGAGAAATGATAAATATTAATGCAAATTTAGTTAAGGAAGCTGAATTTTCAGAATTTGAAAAAGATGGAGAAAGTGTTCAAGTAGTAAATTTTGCTCTTGTTAAAAATTATGGAAAGGGCAAAGAATATACAAATTGCTCAGTATATGGAGAAAAGGTAGAAATTTTAAAAGAATTTGAAAAGGGAGAATCATAATGACACAGTACACAGATGCCACACAAAAAAGTTGTTCGGCAGCATATCCAATATGGACGAACTATCAAAAGCTTCTCTGCTTAATATGGCATATCCCAAGCCTCAATTTCTAACTGGGTACGTGCTTACCGCGAAGAATGCCAAATGAACGATGAAGAGAAGTCACAAAAGGAGATAGTTTTATGGATTATATACGAGCGATTCTGTACGGGATTGCAATAGCCGCAATCTTTCACGGTGCAGTGGTAGCTTTGGCACTTATTAACCCGAGATACTTCTTTGATTCTTATCCAAAAGCAATTCAGAAAGCTGTGCCGGAACAGATGACAAAAAAAGAGAAAAACATAAATTTAATTCTAACAATTATAATTTGCGGGATTTGTTTTATATATTAAATTGACAAGGCTTATACATACAGGCATTTCGGACTTTTGGAATCTTTTTTGGATGGGGTATATCCAGTGGAGCATATTAAATTTAGGAGATTTCTTTATGCTGGATTGTCTGTTGTTCCAAGGAAAATATAAGGATAAAATCGTCATTCCGGGGACAGAGAGGCATCCGGATTATGAATACATACTTGAAAGAGACTAAGATTGTCCTGGTTTAGAACTCATGGAAGAGGTCCGAAAACTCCGTCAAAAAATGGTATAATAATGATAAATATAATAATAAGCACAAAAAATGGGAAAATATATTTACATTAATATCAGATTTATGTATAATGAAACGGCTTAAGAAAGGAGGATGAATATGATTTATTCAAATGAAAGAAAACTATCTTTAAGTGGTTGGCTAAAGAATAATGACAATACATCATATGAGACCCCTTTAAAGTTGCAAAAATTTTTGCTGTTTTATGAAGCCCTTACGAAAGTATCTGGAGAAACACCTGATTTTAGTCATTTAAGAGGGTATAAAAAAGGTCCGGTATTTAGTAATGTTTGGGGAGATTATACTAAGGAAAGAGCAAGCTTTAATATGGCGGCTCAGAATGCGTATGATAAAAATGTTGAAGCTATTAATGTTAAAAGGGCTGAAAAATGTGCTTTTATAGTTGGTACTATGACAGAAAAGGAATTATCTGATCTTACACATCATATGAATCTTTGGAAATCAAAAGAAAATCGTATTATGTCTGGTGAGTATCAAGTAGATTTAGATGAAGCGGACTTCAATTATAATGATGAGAAACTGATCAACGCATTAGATGCAATGTATTCAACAAATATGGTAGAAAACTCAAAAATTATAAATTTAGATAAAAAATATTTTGTATTTTCAAAATCTGATTCGAAATTACTTACGGAGAAACATTTCGATATAATGCTTACTATTGCGGAAAATGAAGAACTCCATAATCCAGTATTCGTCGATATTGACGAAGAAGGGAGGCTTCTGATTGATTAACGAAAAAGATGTTGTGAGGATGAAAATGCCTTATCCGTCTATATCTGATGGAATGGCTGTGGCTTCACATATGTATATTTGTTATAAACATTCGGGTACAGAGTATGAGTATATTAAATGTCAAACACTAAAACCTTATATGCTTACTAGAAATCCAATGGTTCATTATTATGATGAGCAGCCAGATATATCTAGGAATCCATTTATGCGACTAACTAGAATAGATTGTGATAAGTTATTTCTGACAACTACAGTACATTATGACGATCGATTAAAAACGTCAAATCGTCCAGATGTATGCGAAGATTTGTTTAGATCTGTCCGAGTAGAATTATTGAAAGATGGTTATTCGGACATAAATATAAATGAAATAGAACTAAAGAACTTAAATAGATTGATTTACTGATAAATTGATCATGGAAGATTATTTCTAGCACTTACTAAATAGTAGGTGCTTTTTTCATGTCCATTTTTAGGAAAGGAGGGGTTAAAGTGGCCAATAGAATAAAAGGTATTACTGTTGAAATTGGTGGGGATACAACTGGTCTTGATAAAGCATTAAAAGGCGTAAACTCTACAATTAAAAACACGCAGTCACAGCTAAATAGACTATTAAAACTTGATCCTTCAAATGCCAAGCTATTTGCTCAAAAACAGCAGTTACTGCAAAAGTAAATTTCTGAAACTAGTGAAAAGCTAAATGCTTTAAAAGAAGCAGATAAACAAGCAAAAGTGCAACTTGAAAATGGAGAACTTGGACAAGATAAATATGATGCACTGCAAAGAGAAATTATTGAAACAGAAAACAACCTAAAGGCACTGCAGTAAGAAGCAAAGAAAGTACCATCAGGACTATCTGTTTCCATGAAAGAGGCAGGAGATAAAATTAAAGAAGTTGGAGATAAGACCACTGAAGTTGGTAAAGGTTTATCTACTCATGTAACAGCACCTATCGTAGCGATGGCTGCGGTATCTTTATCTGCCTTTAATGAAGTGGATAAAGGAATGGATATCATTGTTCAGAAAACGGGTGCATCTGGTAAGGCTTTAAAAGAAATGCAAGATAGCATGAAAAAACTTGCTACTTCTATTCCTACTGGTTTTGAAACAGCAGGTGCAGCTATAGGAGAGGTAAACACCAGATTTGGTCTTACTGGTCAGAAGTTAGAGGAGCTATCTGGGAAGTTCATCAAGTTTGCCCAGCTGAATAATATAGATGTATCTACTACTATTGATAATACGCAAAAGGTCATATCTGCCTTTGGACTTAAAGCTGAAGATGCAGGAGCCTTACTTGATACTATGAATGCTGTTGGACAAAGAATAGGCATAAGTATGGATACTCTCGCCAAGAGTATGGTGACAAACTCAGCAACACTTCAGCAACTTGGTTTTTCAGCATCAGATGCAGCTAATTTTCTAGTAAATGTTGAAATGTCAGGAGCAGACCCATCACAGGTTATGACAGGTTTATCTAATGCACTTTCTAATGAAACGGCAAACGGAAAGCATATGAAATATGTCTTAAAAGATATACAAGATAGCATGGTTAATGCAAAATCAGACACAGAAGGACTTGATGCAGCAATTGATCTATTTGGTAAAAAGGCAGGTCCTGCAATCTATCAGGCTTGTAAAAATGGTTCACTTTCCTTTGAAGAGATAGGTATATCTCTAAAAGATAATCTTGGAAATGTGGACACTACCTTTAATGAAACCTTAGACCCTATAGATAAGTTTAAGACCTCTATGAACAGTCTAAAGATTGTAGGTGCTGATGTAGGAAATTCTCTAATGACAGTTCTTCAGCTAATGCTTGAAAAATTTGCTGAAATAATGAAGTCTTTAAATGAAAAGTGGAAAAGTCTATCTCCTGGTATGCAGCATGCAATTGTTAAAATAGCACTTATTGCTGCAACGGTAGGACCGGTACTTGTTGTTATAGGAAAAATTATTACTGCAGTTGGAACAATTACATCTGCTCTTGGTAGGTCTTATTGTACTACTTGGAGGAACAGCTACAGCAACAACTGCGGTATGTGTAGCAGGAGTAGCCAGTGCAGCAGGAACAGCAGTTGCAGGTACTGCAGCATGTGGTGCAGCTGTGGCTTTTGGAGCTCTTAATGTATCCCTTCTTCCAATCATAGCCATTATCGTAGCTATTATAGCAGCTGTTGTAGCTATCATAGCTATCATAAAAAATTGGGGGGGTGCCATGACTTAGTGGTTTAAAGGCTTATGGGAAAAGGTAACAACTGCAATCATGAGTATATGGCAAGGCATCTCAGATTTCTTTAAGGGAATATTGGAAGGATTAGTTAACATTTTTACAACTATTAAGAATGTATTGACTGTAGCACTCATGTTTATCTTATAGCTAATTAAAGGATACTTTGAACTGATTACTCTGCCATTTAGGTTTATTTTGGAAAACTACAAAGAAACTATTATGACTGTGTGGGAGGCAATTAAGACTGTTGTAAGCACAGTGCTGAACACCATTTCACAGGTTATTACAAGCATTATGATGTGATAACAACTGTTTGGAACGCCATAAAAGTCGTCATTACAACAGTTATAAACGCTATTTTATCTGTGATTACTACAATTTTTAACAGTATAAAAAATGTAGTAACAACTGTTTGGAATACTATTAAATCAGTCATAGCTACTGTTGTTGATGGTATAAAAAATAAGATTAGTGCAGTCTTTGATGCAGTATCAAGCACAGTAAGTTCTATATTTAATGGAATCAAAAATACAGCAGTTTCTATTTGGAATGTAATAAGAGTGCTATTGTTACTACGATTGAGGAGGCTAAAAATAAAGTTAAATCAGTGGTTGATGCGATTAAAGGATTCTTTTCAAGTATTAGTCTAAAACGTCCTCATATCAAATTACCGCATTTTAGCATCAATAGTCATTTTTCTTTAGCTCCGCTATCTGTACTACATCTATCAATTGACTGGTATAAGAAGGCTATGAATAAACCAATGCTTTTAAATGGAGCGACTATATTTGGTAGTAAAGGCGGTAATCTTCTTGGTGGAGGGGAGGCAGGGCCTGAAGTGATTATGGGACTTGATACACTTTCAAATATGACTGCAGGAGCAAATGGAGAACTTCTTAGTGTAATGACAAGAGTTCTTGATATTATGGATAGATACTTCCCACAGTTTGCACAAACAAGCATCGTTTTTGATTCAGGAGAACTGGTTGGAGGTATTTCACCAAAGATAGATATGGAACTTTATAAATTACAAAATAGAAAGGCAAGGGGGGGTGGCAAGTGTGTATGGGATGAAAATTGGTGAATTTCATAGTTATAAAGACTTTTGACTTGTTCCAACAAGTAAACCTATTATTAACCTACCATCTCCTAAACTAGAATATCTTGAATTACCAGGCATGCAAGGGAAAATAGATATTACAGAAAGCCTTGGAGGAGAGGTTTTATATAAAATGAGAACAGGATCATTTGAATTTCTTGTATCAGATCCTGAAAAATGGAAAGAGGTTTATGGAAAACGTTTAAGCACTGTTCATGGGAAAAAGATCAATATTGTGCTTGATACGGAAAAATACTATGTATATCAAGGCAGGATGTGGGTGAGTGAATTTAAATCAGATAAAAACTATTCACTTATTACTTTAGACTACAAGCTTGAGCCATACAAATATAAGATTTCTGATTTGATAAATGGTGGAGAAATTATTCATAAACTTGAGGGCGTTGTTATTACAAATAGCAAGACTGTGACAATTCCATTTGATGACTATAGTTCCTGAGTTTAATAATAAAATAGAAAATATAGTGACATTAAATTTTAAAGGAAAGAAGTTCAGTATCAAAAAAGGGATAAATAGATTTCCGAAAGTAAGAGAAAGAAAAGATTTAGTGCTTTCTTTAACAGGTAACAGCATCATAGATATTTCATATAAAAAAGGGGGGTTATAGATGTATAAAATTATAATGGATGGGAATACCATATATTATTCAAGTGATGGGAGGGTAGTTCTGATTAGTTCTACACTGAATTTTGAACTAAATACGGCAGGTTCGCTTAGCTTGATATGTCCGTCTGAAAATCCTTACTATGAAAAAATCTATAATAGAAAGTCTATTGTCAGTGTGTATAGAGACGAAAAAGAATTACTTATAGGGGAAGTTAGAGAACAAACAAAAGACCTGCGTGGGAATAAGAAAGTCCAGTGCGTAGGTCTTTTATCATATCTAGTTGACAGCATTCAGCCTCAGATGGAATACCATTACCAAACTCCCTATCAGTTACTTTCTAAATTTCTTAAAATCCATAATGAACAGGTGGATGACAAGAAAAAGATAATGCTTGGAAGAGTAACTGTAACCGATCCAAATAACTCTCTATATAGATTTACTAATTATGAAATCACAATGTAAGTTATCATGACAAAAATGGTAGATAAACTGGGTGGATATTTGAAGTTAAGAAGGGAAGAAGAGCCTCTATATTTTGATTACCTAAGACTTGAAGAAATGGGAAAAGTCACAGAGCAATCTATTGAATTTTGGGTGAATCTTCTTGATTATACGGAATATTTATCTGCTGAAGATATCACTACAGCGATTATACCTCTTGGCAAATAAATAGTTGGAGATGAAAAGGATATTCTTAAAAACTATACGGATATTCAATATGTAAACGACGGGAAAAACTACTTGTTTCAAAAGAGGCAAAGGATGAATTTGGCTGGGTCTGTAGGGTAATCAGATGGGATGATGTAACAGTTCCTGCAAATCTTTTAAGAAAAGGAGCTAAGTGGCTTAAGGATAATCAATTTGAGATGGTAGAACTAGCTTTATCTGCAGTTGACTTATTGGAGTTTGGAATAACTACAGAAACCATTGAATGTGGTGATAGAGTAAGGTGCATAGCTTATCCTTTTCGAGTATTTCCAGTAATGAAACAGACTATTCAACTTCAAAAGCCTGGAAAAATAAAGGTAGTTTTAGGAAGTAATCAAGCTAAAGGTTATATCCAAAGTTCAACGGAGAGATTATGATGGAATATTTATCAATAAAGCAAACATCAGAAAAATGGTGTATTACGGTTAGAATAATACAGGTCCTTTGCACGAGGGACGTATACTTGGTGCCACAAAGATTGGCTCATATTGGGCTATTTCTGCAGACGCTGAAAAACCAAACGATAAAAGAATTAAGAGTGGTAAATATATAAAGAAAGGTGATATTAATGGATAGAAGTGCTTTCATTAAGACTCTGAAAGGAGTATTGAAATATGATAGAAAATATAGAACTCTTGAATAAAAAACTTGTAGCAAAGTTTTTTAAAGAGTTTATGGAATTATATAATAGGTTTTATTTTTAAGTAAAGAGAAATTGGAAGTTAGGAGGAGATGAAGCTGCATGAAAGAATATATCGTGAGTTTGGAAAAAGAATTTTTGTTGATATAAAATGGCTTCAAAGAGGAGGAAAAAAAGAGCCTTTGCAGATTACAAATCTAATGATAATGAATATATAAGAAAATTAGCATTTTTATCATATAAATTTGATGCCTATCAAGTTAGAATGTATGGTGTATTTCTTTTTGGATATTTATCAGAGCAAGATGATATTTTAGCATTTATGAGAGATGTAGTTTCCAAAGATGATAATTGGAGAGTTCAGGAAGTATTGGTGAAGGCATTTGATGAATTTTGCAGGAAAATAGGATATGAAAAAGCACTTCCAATAATTGATTAATGGTTAAAAAAATAATCCTAATACAAGGATAGCAGTTACAGAGGGACTTAGAATATGGACAAGTAGACCATATTTCAAAGATAATCCAAATGAAGCTATCAGACGAATTGCTGCATTAAAATAAGATACGAGTGAATATATTAGAAAATAGGTAGGGAATGCTTTAAGAGATATTAGTAAAAAAATTCTAGAGTTAATTAAAGCTGAACTCTGCAACTGTAAGTTAGAAAGCAAAGAAGTAAATCAAGTATACAAATTAGCGAGTAAGCTTGTAAGCTGACAACTCCCAGTTTGTCGAGGTAACGATAACCTTAAGCTATCGTTAAAAAGTTCATGGATATGTTCCTACATACGAACGTAGCTACTTGACATACTTAGTGTTTACTCGTTTCATGTCGAGACGGTAGTATTGATGTCAAGAAAATAGAATAGCAAGCTATAAAAGTGCTGATATCAATGGCTTTTAGGATTTTAAAAGAAATCTTAAAAGCTATTTTTTGGGGGAAAATACCTTGTGGGAACAGTTCAAGTGTAGATTATAGCAACACCATGGATATTTTAGGGGGGAGTGAACAGGATAGATAATATCAGGCTACTTATCATATAATAAAAATGATATATATAGTAATTAGGTTGAATTAAGGAGTTCAATATGAAAAAACAAATCTGATATTACCTAAAAAACAATTTCAAACCCAGCGAGTAGGAATCTATGCACGAGTCAGCACGACAGATAAAGCTCAGTTAAATAGTTTAGTTGCACAAATATCTGCCTTAACTAGACTTACCTCCCATTATTCCAATTGGAAGCTTGTAGATATTTATATTGATATTGCATCAGGCAAAACCAAATCAAGCAGAAAAGAATTCTTAAGAATGCTTGAAGACATAAAGAAAGAAGATATTAATATAATCGTTACAAAGAGTGTGAGCCGATTTGGTCGAGATACAGTAGATGCTTTAGAAGCATTAAAAGTAATAAAGCAAGCCAGTGCAAGAATTATCTTTGAACTAGAAAACTTAGATAGTCAAGAAGATGATACAGATATGATCATATCCATTATTGAATCTTTAGCACAATCAGAAAACGAACAGCGAAGTGAAAATATAAGATGGGGTCTAAAACAAAGAGCGGCACAAGGCACATCAAAACTTTATAATCGAAAGTGCTATGGCTATGATCATGATGAAAATGGAGAGTTGATTATAAATTTCCAACAAGCAAAAATAGTCAAGAAAATATTTAATTGGTACTTAGATGGGAAAAGTGTCATAGGCATTGTTAAAGAACTTGAAAAAGAAAATATTAAATCCCCAACAGGGAAAAAACAAATGGCCAAAAAGAAGTATTGAGACTATGTTAGAAAATGAAAAGTACACAGGTTCTGTAAAACTCTTAGATTCAGTAAATAAAGAAAATTATTATTTTCTAAAAGATAATCACGAAGCAATTATTACGGAGGAAGTATATAATAGGGTTCAAGAAGAGAAATCAAGCAAGAGTAACCTTGATGAGGGAAATAATAGAAAGAGTAGAAAATATAGTTCAAAAAAGTTATGGATAATGCATTGGCAACAAAATAAAATTGTAGATATAGATGAGGTGAGATTGTGAAAAGAAAACAATTTGATGACTTTTACTTTATTAAAGACGGCAAAATTCATACATTAGATGAAGTTCAAGAGCATTATGAAAAAAATAACGGTGACATATCTTATTATAAAGGAGATATGAGGTGTCCAGAATGTAAAGAAGCCAGACTAGCTTTTACACACAAAACATCAAAGAACCGTGAATACTTATCAAAAGAGCCTACTTCGAATCATTTAGACAACTGTTCCTATAATTATGATTATGCTACTAAAAAACAAATAATTGAGTATGTAAAAACAATTAATGAAGACCAAATTCAAGATAAGCTCAAATCAGCATTAAATATGCTGATGAATAGAGACACATCAACAGACATTAATATAAATAGTCAGGAACAAAGAGATAATCCACTTATTATAAAAAGTTCTAACGTTGGCAATTCAATACAACGAACAATCCAAAGAAAGAGTCTTAGTATGTGGCTAGATAAAGAATATGAAGGTAAAGTTTTTATATTCTATGGTAAGGTTAAATTGAAGGTGGAGCCATTTAAAGAATTTTTTAGACTATTGATTTATACTAAAAGAAAAGATAAGACATGGGGATATAAAACAAAAGTATTTCGTGGAAGATTTAAAGATAAAATAGATGAGAATAAAGAATATGATATAGCAATTTTAGGATCTCTGGACTTTTCTTATGGGAGTACACCAGAAATAAAGCTGGTAAAATACAACTCATTACTATATAGATAAAATCTTATGAGAGAGGTTATAACGAAATAATAATTATTTTTTAGCACTTTCTATAGTTGAGTCATATATTAGCCTAATCAAAAAAATAGTTTGTGTAGACGATAATGATGTAAAACAAGAATAATTAGCGGTTTTATGAAATAAAAATAAGGTAGAATATAACCTAACTATTACATGTTGAGTGCGTAGTATTGATGTCAAGGGCTTAATAGGTGGGTGCATTTTTGCCCTTGTGCAGCAAGGCTTAGTGAGGGCTATCGTTAAAAGGTTTAATGCGTGGCGGCTTTAGGCTGGCTTGGCGTGGTTTTTGAACGCAGTTTGGCTGTTGAGGGAAGATATCAACGCTCTAGTGTAGAGTGCACAGGATGTTAACGTTAAAAGGTGCACCCACTTTGCACCCAGGGTGGTTTATGCAAAAGTAACTATAAAAGTAATTACAATAGAAGTCCCAAAAAGTCCTAATTTTTGCTGCAATAATGCCTGTGAAAGGGACAGTCTATGGACGTTACTAATTAATTCTATATACTTAGTAGATATTTATGCAGATGAAGGTATTTCTGGGACTAACATGAAGAATCGGCGAGAGTTTAATCGAATGATTGAAGAGTGTAAAGCAAGGTATATAGATCTAGTGATTACTAAATCTATTTCACGCTTTGCCAGAAATACTTTAGATGTCTTACAATACATTCGCAAGCTAAAGGCTAGACAAGTTGCTATTTACTTTGAAAAGGAAAACCTCAATACGATGGATGCTAGTTGATGAAGTACGAGCGAAAGATGCTAGTTTAGAGTTAAAGCTGAAAACAGGGCAAGTTATCAATATTAAAAAAGCAAGAGAGTCATAGACCTATGTAGGATTGCCTTCTTTACATAGTTCTGTGTCTCTCTTTTTGGTATAGTATAAGTAACTTGTTAAGAAAAATTATAAGTCTTATTTGGATTGAAGCAGAATATATTTATAAAGTTAGGAAGAAGATATATGTGTAAACAATATTTAAGTACAGAAAAAGAAATTAAGGAAAAGGTACCACATGAATTAGATAGTAGAGGTTTTATTGAATATAAATTTTGCAAAAATGACCAAATTTATTACATAGAGTTCAATTCGGTAGATGACTCGATGACTATTGAAGCTTTATTGAGGAATTTATGTAACAATAAATCATTTTATTTTGACAAAGATAAAAAAATAAATCGTGTCTTTTTATGTAATTCCCCATCCGATGACTTATATAATTTCATTGAAAATGAATGGACGGTAAAAACATATCCGTATGGACATAACAATTTTGTTAACAGAGGTCATTATATTGCCAATAAATTTCAAAATTATTTAATTCCTAAAGATAAATTGAATAGATCAAATAAGAATGATAAAATTTCTAAATTTTTTGGTAGTGGAAATGTGTTGAATGTTTATCCTCAGTCTGCAGATTCAAATTGTAACCATGAAATGAAGGGACAATTATACTTTGAAAGAAAAGTGTGTGAATTTTTAGATGAGAAAGATGCCAATGACCATAGTGTTTTTTATGAAGTCGAGAATATATTAGCGGGAGAGAAATCTTTAGGAAGACGTATAAAAGCTTTGTTTTTTGATAATAAAACTCAACGAAAGGATATCAATTTTCATGTATTTATTCCGAATGTTGGTGGAAATAAAGAAATTAAAGAACCAGAATCAGAGGTATAATATTTAAACTGATATGATTTTCAAATGATAGATTTAAATAAATTTATGATATAAAATTACTGAATATGTATTTGCAATGGCTTTAAGAAATAGGTTGAATGAAGATGAAATGTCAATTAGCAAGTATACATATTTAGGCGTGGATTTGATTATATGCCAAGTGGAATATTTGAAGATTTTTTCATATGCCTTGACTTTCGTCATAAAGGAATAGCACGCCAGCTAGTTCAATTTGCATACAGGTCAAGTGCTATAAGTTCAATGATTGTTGCTTGTGCACAGTGTGATATACAAATGTATCAATCACTTGGATTTTCAATTAAGATTGGGAAATTGTTTGCATTTGAACCATAAGTCACAGTCATTAGATAAAAAATAAAGGAGTAAACTATGGAACATAATTGCGGATTTATTAACGATAAAAAAGCATTTAGATATAGAGCAGCAGCTATCATAGTCGAAGAAGGTTGTGTGCTATTTGCAAGAAATGATAAGGACGACTATTACTACTCAGTTGGCGGAGCGGTTCACATGGGCGAGACATCAGAAGAAGCCGTCAAGAGAGAAGTATTTGAAGAGACAGGTCTTAATTACGAGGTCGATCACCTTGCCGTCATACACGAGAACTTCTTCATCGGCAGCTCTGGCTTAAAAGGAGTAGACTTCCATGAGCTTACATTCTACTACATGATGAAGCCCATGGGCAAAAGAGATTTTACGAGCCAAAGCACTACAGAGTCAGGTGCTAAAGAGACAATGCATTGGTTACCTATAGATGAGCTTGATAAGTGCAAGGCTTACCCGACATTTATGAAAGAATATCTTAAGTCGGAGCATAGAGGTGTAGAGCATATAGTTACAGATGAAAGAGATTAAGTAAGCCTATCATTATGGCAAGGGATCGTTACATAAACATATTTCATTAAAATTGACAAATAACCACCAATAGTATACTATAGCAACTAACAGTACCCGACACGCCTCTTAACAATGCGGACCAAGTCGGGTCTTTTGTTTATAAGAATCTTAATAACTATGCGATAAATTCAGGTATTTTAGGAGAAAAGGAATATATGGATATTTGGGATACAATGTATGAAAAGGCGAAGCCACAATTTCATCCGGAGGAAGTTTCTCCATTCGTTTACGCACATCATGTTGTATGTGCAATAGAAGCTGAAAACGGAGAAATTTTCACGGGTTTCTGCATTGAGAGCTGCAGTGGGGTTCTTAATTTGTGTGCAGAACGCGTGGCCGCTATTAATATGTATGTGAATAGCGGACAGACGAAGGTGAAGCACCTAATCGCATTCCGCGACAAGGCACCTTATGGTGCGGGAAGCGGTATGCCGTGTGGAGCGTGTAGAGAGTTCTTTTATCAATTGAATGAAGAAAATGAAAAAATGGAGATTATGGAGGACTTTGAACAGCGGAAGACTGTCACGTTGAAGGAGCTCATGCCAAATTGGTGGGGCAAAGATAGATATGCTGAAACGAAAGCAAAATGACCATCCCGCTTGTATAGACGCCCACACTGCCATTTCGGTTTCATATTTAGTCCCTATGGGTTTCCGATGATAGGAGCGACTGTGATAGCATTTATTGAATTAATAAATTATAAGATTAAGGCAGTGTAGGTAAATTTAAATTTCTGGAGGAGAAAATGGTGGATGAATTAAGAAAAGAAATTGCAATTCAGCAGAAAAAAGGGTTACCATTTATCATGGCATCGGTGATTATATGGCTTCTGATAGTACTTGTGTCAATTTTAAATATCAATATGAATATGAAAAATTTATTGGTATTTTGCTGTTCATGCCCATTATTACCGCTGGCTTGGCTCATTGGTAAACTTATAAAGGTGGATATCTTTTCAAAACAAAATCCACTTGGACAATTAGGCTTCATTTTCACCTTAAATCAAATGATTTATTTATTAATCGTTATGTGGGTGTTTAGTGCGGTTCCGGAAAAGATGATTATGGTATACGCTATGGTGTTTGGAGCACATTTATTTCCCTATTCATGGTTGTATCAATCAAAGGGATATACAGTTGCTGCAATTTCCATTCCAATGATTTCCTTGATTTTAGGATGTGCATTAAACGGCACAACGGTTGCTGTTGCGGCATGTATTATCGAGATAGTATTTGCTTGTGTATTACATATGGAATTAAAGAAAATGGGAGATGACTACAACAAATCCCAGTTTGTAGAGCTTAGCAAGGATCAAGTTTCTATGAAATAGAAATCTAAAAGCGTTATGTGTAAATAATTAAGGCGGTAGTAATACCGTCTTTTTTGATGCCTAAAAAGGTTTCAGAATTCAGGCTAAAGTTTCATTGTATCCAACACGTAATGAAACTATATACGAAAACTGCCAACGAGATTGATGAGCTTAAAGGTAAGAAACAGCAGCTTCTTATAGAAAAAGCAGGTCAAGAAGATGATAAAATACGAATCAGATAAATGGAAAATTTTCTTAAAAAGTGAGCGTCACGATATTAGTGAATATTACGAGAAGCTGGTAAGAAAGTACATCAAGAAAATAAAAGTTTACGAGGACAAGTTCAGCGTAACTTTTAAATCAGAGATTAGTGTGGATATTGAAAGGGCATCGTAAAGCCAAAAAAATGTGAGAATTTGAAATATTACAAAAGTCAGCCTAGGGGGAATCCTCTCTAGGCTGTTTTTATGCTCAAAAATTAAGCTATCATGCCAATCTTAAACTATTTAACGATAGCTTTTCCTATCGTTAAATGGGCACCCACTATCCATTCTGTGCACTCAAAATTTAGACAGACTTCCCAATAGATTACTCATCAGTAAATTCAAATAAATCTTCTACTTTTACTTTGAAAATTTTTGCGATATCCATGGCCAATTTCAAAGACGGATTATACCTACCGTTTTCTAGATGAACAATAGTTTCTCTTCTGACATTAACCATTTCAGCCAGCTCTAACGTTGGTATAAATTCATTTTGTAAATCCAACTTCAAAATATGTCCGTTATGGAAATAATTCTAAATAGGGAGAGACGTAAGTTTATGGAAATAAAGCGTGATTACTATCTAGACAAATTAATAAAAAAATAGTATATTTATTAAAATTATTACAGTAATCAGAGCGAATGGGAGATCTTGTTTACTTAATAATCTGTTTTATGATCATTTGATGTAGAGTCGTGTTAACAAAAAGGAGGTTAGTAGTGTTATGAGGAATAAAACTATTTTTTGTAAAACCATTTTTCAAAGTTGTCTTGTTATGCTTCTGCTGTTAGGTTCTCTCTTTTCTCTTGCTGGGTGCACTGACGATGAGGAAAAAGCAAAGCTTGCGTCGTATCATTGGGAAACGGTAGCAGTGTCTCGTGAAGAGTTTCGTATACCAGAAAACTATATGAATAAGGATGAATTGTATCTCTTCGTTTCACGAGATATTCTTGATTCTCATCAAGATTTGTCTAAAGTCACTCTTGGAGATAAGCATATCAAATTAGTTAACTCATCGTTCAATTTACCTGGTCCAGGGCTTAAAGCTTTATTTTTAGTTGGAAAATTTGATTTAAAAGACAAGCCAGGCTCTGCTGTTCTAAAAGTACCAGGGTTTAAGAAAAAAGGTAATGTTGCTATAGGATATAAGAAATAGC